>OJRS01000014.1_pt1 | contig 217382 bp, 228 predicted proteins | sample 1599261 | NCBI WGS metagenome assembly OJRS01 (sample SAMN03922531, study PRJEB24848) | human gut metagenome | isolation source: stool sample | host: Homo sapiens | place: Germany | collected 2010-05 | reverse complement strand
CTGTTACCTCCACATTCTTTTTTATTTTGAATGTCCGCAAAATCCGTCCTACATCTGTTGGACAGTGCGATTCCGATACATATCAAAATGTAACTTATCACAAAGTAAAGGATTCTCCATGGGAGGGCAGTTGGCAAAGCCCCGATCCACATCTCATGGATATCCAGCATCTTGCCAAATACGAAACCAACTATGAAACTGCACAGGTACTGGGGGACAAATTTCCTTCGCATGATCATGAGAGTGAGAATAAGTACGCCCTGAAATATGTATGTCCAGGTTCCGAGAGTCAGTCTTGGAAGAACCAGCGAGAATGCGTATGGCACGCTGGATATTGCCGATATTCCTGCTGCAGAATAGAGCATGAGAACCACTCCGAAACTGTTGATGGTGACTGCTGTTATCAGGGCGATCTCGCCCCACATGTTATGCAGATGTGCATTTCCTGATTGAGTATTCATTTTCTGCTTTTCCTCATTTCTTTCATATATAATGCGTTTTATAACATATACTTTGATTTCCCCGGCATCAGGGGAGCTTTAATTGTCTAAGACTTCATATATATATATCCCTGCGGTTTTTGATTGTAGCACCGACAACACCACATAACAAATAAATAGTTTTTATGGTTTGATAGATTTTGTCTATAAAAAATATTCGGATTGTATTAAAATATGAATAGGATCATGTATAAATAATGAAAAGGGGGAGTTATAAGTGAACCTGTCATATATTAGATATTTTGTTGAACTGGCCCATGTTCAGCATTATACAAATGCAGCCAGAAATATGAATATAACGCAGCCAAGCCTCAGTCACGCAATATCCCAGCTTGAGGAAGAACTTGGGGTAATGCTTTTTGAAAAGAATGGGCGCAATACGGAGCTCACTGCATTTGGCAGAGAATTCCTTGCATGTGCAGAGCGTTCGCTTGGCACTCTTGATGCGGGGGTAGAGTCCATACAAAAGGAAGCTGCCGGGGATGGCGTGATACGGCTTGGTCTCATAAGACCTCTTGGAATGGAATTTGTACCGCGTCTGGCAGCGGAGTATTTGAAGAAAGCTGAAAACAGAAATGTGTCGTTTACATTTCATACAGGGACCACAGGGCAATTGCTTGATGATCTTGCGGCCAGAAAATATGACATGGTTTTCTGTTCAAGACCGCCTGAGACGATGGGATTTTCCGCCGTTCCTGTCGGCAGACAGGATCTTGTTGTCATAGCACCGTCAGGACATCCTTTGGCAGATAGGGATTCGGTGACACTTGAGGATACACTTGGATATAAACACGTATATTTTTCGAAGGGATCTGGAATGAGAAGCCTGGTGGATGAGATGTTTGAAGGACTTGGCAAAGCTCCTGAGATAGCATGCGAAACGGAGGAGGATGAGGTCATAGCCGGACTTGTGGCAGCAGGGTTTGGAATAGCGGTAGTCCCTTACATGGATATGCTCAAAAGGCTTGATGTGAAGGTTCTTAACATAAAACATCAGCTGGTTGACAGGCTTTATTATGTTGTTCATGACAGCCGGACATATATGTCCCCTGTGGCGACAAAATTCCATAAATATGTGTTATCTAGTAATTGACAAATTAAGGTATGATATATAGAATGGTTCTCATATGAACTTATAAATTTGAGAAAATGTTGCACAAATCAAATTGTACAATTACTACAATAAATCGCCAGGAAGTTTAAGGGGGCGCATAGTTAGTGGATAGGACTGCTGTATTTAATATAGCATTTGAAATGTGGGGAATATTAATCTGTCTGTTTGCATTTGTGGTTATATTCCTTCAGAAGAATAATAATAGAGATAAAAAGAATGTGAGTCTATGTATGGAGGCTGCATGTATCATCCTGCTGGCTGCAGATATGTTGTCATGGTATTATCAGGGAAAAACAGGACAGACAGCCTATTACATGCTGAAGATAAGCAATTTTGCCGTGTTCTTTATCAACTATTTATATATGACTCTGTTTACGTTTTATCTTCTTGTCATTCTCAACAGAGGAGAGACGAAGATGCCAGCGAAAGCAAGGGGCGTGGTAGTTCTGAGTGCTGCTGGGATAGTCCTGCTCATTATATCCCAGTTCAGTGACAAGCTGTTCTATTATATAGATGATAACAACTTCTATAACAGGAGCAGCGGTTATCTGTTGTCGCAGCTTATTGCAGCAGCAGGACTTGTTCTAAGTTTTTCGATACTTTTGCAGTATAAAAAAAGACTGGAAAAAAGAGTTTTCTGGTCAAGTGTTTTGTATTTTATCCTGCCATGTATATCCACGGTTGTTGTCATATTCTATTATGGGATTTCATTCCAGACAATATCTGTGGTTGCTTCTACACAGATCATGTTTGCAGTTGATATGGTCGAGATGGACAGATCACTTGCGAGATCCAGACAGGAGGTTGAGCGTACAAAGTACGAGGCTGAGCATGATCTTCTGACCGGCATGTACAACAAGACAGCCGGAATGCAGAGGATAAGAGAGTATATAGATAACATGACTGACGAAGATAGTGCTTCTCTTGTATTTGTGGATATAGATGATTTCAAGAGTGTAAATGATACATATGGTCACGCAGTTGGTGATTACTGGATTGAGAAGGTGGCAAAGTTTCTCCGGAGTGACTGCTATGAAGAGGACGTTGCCTGCAGGTATGGTGGAGACGAGTATGTTGTGCTTCACAAGGGCTTATCGGATATATCTGTTCTGGAGTCAAAGGTGATAAGATTTGCCAGAAAACTTCAGCGCAAGACAATGGAGAGAGGGCAGAATGTCCATTGCAGTGCTGGTATATGTCAGATCAATGGTTCAGGATTCAGCACAGAAGAGTGTATGAATGTCGCAGACACTGCGCTGTATGAAGCAAAAAAGAAGGGCAAGAATGTCAGCGTGATCCACAGCATCAGCAGGGATGGTACGGACAGAGTGACCGTACTTGACAAGATAGAGTCTGATATAAAAAAGGCTCAATCCAGGGTAGAGGCAAGGATCGCATATATGTATACTGATATTATATATGTTAATTATGAGAACGATAAATACCGTGTTATAAAAGGCGATTCTGAGCTGAACAATGCTGTATCTTGTGCGAATAACTACGATGAAGTAATTGGATTGATAAGTAACCGGTTTGACTCGGATCGGTCAAGAAAAATAGTCAGAGATTTTCTCAGCCGCGAGCGCATGGAGAGTTACACAGGCGGCAATACGGAATATCAGACAGAAAATTTCCTCAGAGGGGTTTTGTCAGTCAGCTGTGCAAACAACCATGGGGGTGCAAGCCTTATACATGCTATCCCAGTGGAAGAGGATGGTGACAGAGGCTACTTTGTGGTCGTACAGGATCTTGACATATATGCTGGTTGAAGTATATAATTACACATAATAATCTAAACGAAAACAAGTTGGTGGATTTTTCCGGATCAGGTCATCTTTTCGCCCCACAACCGCAAGGTTGTGGGGCTTTATTTATGCCATCCGGGGACGGAGGTTTTATGAACGAGAATTTTATGAAGGAAAAGCCGGTGTTCCCACTTTTGATGTCCATGGCACTGCCTATGGTTATATCGATGATGGTGAATGCTTTGTACAATATAGTTGACAGTTTCTTTGTGGCTAAGATAAGTGAGGATGCGATGACAGCACTTTCGTATGTATTTCCACTGCAGAATTTTGTAAATGCTGTGGCGATCGGATTTGGTGTTGGAATAAACGCGGTGATAGCCATATATCTTGGAGCCAAGGACAATGAGCGGGCAGATCGTGCAGCTAGTTGGGGGATGTTTCTTGCTGTTATACAGGGAATAGTGATGACGGTCGTGTGTATTGCCATCATTCCATCGTTTCTCAGAGCCTTCAAGGCAAGTGGAGACGTCCTTGACCTTGGCTGCCGTTATGCAGACATAGTATTTGGATTTTCTATAATTATTTCGGTTGATCTTGCATTTGAGAAGGTATTTCAGTCAGTTGGACGCATGATAGTTACAATGGTTGGACTGATGGGCGGCTGTATTATGAATATAGTGCTTGATCCGCTGCTGATATTTGGTGTGGGACCATTTCCTGAAATGGGTATAGAAGGCGCTGCACTGGCAACTGGCCTGGGACAGGTGTTTACACTGATCATTTATTTTATTGTGTACTTTGGAAGACCGATAAATGTGAAGTTCGGCATAAAGCATTTGCATGAGAGCGGTCTGATGGTGAAGAAGCTGTATGCCATAGGTATACCTGCCATACTCAATATGGCACTGCCGTCTCTGCTCACAAGCGCACTCAACGCCATACTCAGCATGTATTCGGCAACTTATGTCATGATCCTGGGCGTGTACTACAAACTTCAGACATTCCTGTATATGCCGGCAAATGGAATCATTCAGGGAATGCGTCCTATCATAGGCTATAACTATGGTGCCGGAGAGCATGCCAGGGTGAAGAAGATATTCACCATAACGCTTGCATTAAATGTTGGAATCATGCTGGCTGGAACAGTTGTGTGCCTGCTTATCCCGGAAAGGCTTATAGGTATGTTCACAGAAAATGTATCTACAATAAATGCAGGTGGAACAGCACTGCGCATCATATGCGCCGGATTTATAGTGTCGGCTGTGTCGGTAACTGCATCGGGGGCACTTGAGGGATTGGGAAAGGGCACTCCGTCCCTGCTCATATCCCTGCTCAGATATGTGGTTGTCATAATCCCGGCTGCATGGATACTTTCAAGGCTTTGTGGTTTCGGACCTGCTGGTGTGTGGAATGCGTTCTGGGTAGCAGAGCTTATAACGGTGGCGTGTGCGGCGTTTATATACAGAGGGGCTATGAAGGGACAGCGAGAAGGGACTTGAAAGAGAGTTAATGAAAGCTTTAGAAAAGTATACAAAACGGAGAATTTGAGCTACAAATTGAGCTATTGCCCATCAAACATTTAGTATGTTAGAATAGTTGTGGTTATCCTATAAAAACACTAGGATAACCACGATTGTTTTGTTGGAGGAAAAATCGTGGGAAATATATTCAGAAAGGCATTCATCAAATCAATCCCAATCATGTGCAGCTATTTGTTCGTCAGCATGGCATATGGGATCATGATGGAGAATGCCGGATTCAAATGGTATTATTCACTGCTGGTCAGCCTGACGGTGTACACAGGAGCGTACCAGTTTGTGCTTGTGACGCTGCTTTCAAGCGGAGCCTCCATACTCACCATGGCGCTCACTGCATTTCTGATGAACAGCAGGCAGAGTTTCTATGCGCTGACATTTGTGGATGAGTTCAACCACATGGGAAAGCGGAAGTTATATATGATACATACAATGACGGATGAGACCTACGCCGTGAACTGTACCCTGCCGGATACCGGTAAAGAGAATCAGAGTATCATGTTCTGGGTGGCTTTTTTGTCGAGGTGTTACTGGATGGTTGGTGCGGTTGCCGGGGGGATCCTGGGTCAGATTATTCCGTTTGATATGACGGGGATTGATTTCTGCATGACGGCACTGTTTGTCATCATATTTATCGATCAGTGGGAGAAGGCGGAGAGCCATATTCCGGCGATTGCAGGAATTGTGATAGCGGTTTTATGCTTGTTGGTAGTTGGACAGCAGTATTTCCTTTTGCCGTCACTGCTCATAGCGTCAGCGGTGCTTGTGGTGTGGAATACGAGGAGAAAATGAGACAGCATTATTCACGGTGTATTCACAGAAGCTTTTTTTATCAGATCTGTCACATAAGCGGTCGGAACGATACGAATAATAATAGAAGAGCAATTATAAAAAACAGGATATGATATATAGAAAGAACAGGAAACTATTATGAATACAAGATACATATTAATAGGAATTGCGGTGTCGGCAGTTGTAACATTTGCACTGAGGGCACTTCCATTTGTCATATTTAATGGAAAAAGACAGATGCCGGAGATGCTGGTAAAGCTTGGGAAGGTGCTTCCGGCGACCATCATGGCGGTGCTCATAGTGTACTGTCTGAAGGGGGCGGTGGCGGCTCCGGTGGCAACTGGAATACCAAGTCTCGTTGGCGTTCTGGTGACAGGCGGTACATACAAATGGAGGCACAATACGCTTCTGAGTATCCTGCTGGGGACTGTGAGTTATATGGTGATGTTGCGTCTGGTATGAGAAAAAGAGGAGTGGAAAAATTCCATTCCTCTGAACCACTGTTTTTAGCAGTAATCTCTGCAATCGGATTGCGGATAATTTGTACGCATAATCCCACTATTGAATGAACGTGCATAATTTGTTAGAATAGCTGTGTGTTTATCGACTTAAGCACATATTATAATATGAAGATATCATCGCGGCAGATTTTGTCTGGGCAGGTGATATTGGGAGATATTATTAGAAAGGATCTGAATAAGTAATGGATAGATCAGATAAACAGAGAATTGAGGGAATCGTGCAGAGGATATTGGATGATTTCGGCGATGACAGAGCCATCAACAAGACGGATCTGTGCAACGAGCCGGATAAGACAGCCATTATCGATGTGATCGACAAACTCATGAAGATTCTGTATCCGGGTTATTACAGCGACAAGCTGTATAAGATATACAGTCTGAAGAATAACATGTCTGTTATCATAGAGGATGTAATATTCCATCTGAAGAAACAGATCATGATAGTTCTCAGGTATTGCAAAAAGTTTCCTGAGCTCACAGATGCTGAGCTTGAGGATAAGGCGATGGATATAACATATGAATTCATGGATAAGATACCTCAGATAAGAGACTATCTTGAGACTGATATCCAGGCGGCATTTGACGGAGATCCTGCTGCGGGCAGCAAGGATGAGGTCATACTTTCATACCCTGGACTGTATGCCATATCTGTATACCGTATGGCACATGAGCTTTGTCTGCTGGATGTGCCGATGATACCAAGGATCATGACTGAGCACGCCCACAGCGTGACCGGAATAGATATTCATCCGGGCGCCACCATAGGAAAGTATTTCTTTATTGACCATGGTACGGGAATCGTTATCGGCGAGACGACTATTATCGGCGAGCATGTGAAGATATATCAGGGCGTGACACTTGGAGGACTCTCTACACAGGGAGGTCAGAAGCTCAAGGGGGCCAAGAGGCATCCAACCATCGGTGACAATGTAACCATCTATTCAGGCGCGTCCATCCTTGGAGGCGAGACTATCATCGAGGACAACGTTGTTGTGGGTGGTAATACATTTATCACCAACTCAGTAGAGAAGGATACAAGGGTTACTGCCAAGAAGCAGGAGCTTCAGTATAAAAATAATTAGAGGACATACAAATGAGTGACATACGAAAGATAGCGGTTCTGACCAGCGGAGGAGATGCTCCGGGCATGAATTCAGCTGTTAGGGCTGTGGTTGTATCGGCCATCAACAGTGGAATAGAGATAGTCGGAGTGATGCGTGGTTACGAGGGACTTATCGACTGGGAGACACAGCCGCTCGGCCTGGCGGACGTCAGGAACATAAACAATCAGGGTGGAACGATACTTTTCACCAGCAGAAGCGAGCGATTCCTACAGAAAAAATACCGCGAGCAGGCGGCAAAGAATCTGCGAGATCACGATGTAGATGCGCTTGTTGCCATCGGTGGGGATGGAACACTCCGTGGAGCCATAGCATTTCAGAATGAGGGTATCAATACCATCTGCATCCCTGGAACAATAGACAGAGATGTTGCATGTTCTGAGTATACGCTGGGATTTGACACAGCGGCGAATACAGCCATGGAGGCCATTGACAGGATAAGAGATTCATCGGTTTCCCACGGACGATGCAGCGTCGTGGAGGTCATGGGACGAAAGAGAGGCTATATAGCGCTCTGGGCAGGCATGGCGACATCAGCTGATGCCATCATAATTCCTGAAAAATGGGATGGTGACTATGACAGTATCATAGATACGATAAAGGCAAAGCATGCTGACGGAAGAAACAGCTATCTGGTGGTTGTGGCCGAGGGTGTTACAGATGCTCCAGAGCTTGCACAGATGATTCTTGATAAGACTGGTATAGAGTCGAGGGTATCGGTGCTTGGCTATATACAGAGAGGCGGACAGCCAACGGCAAAGGACAGGATGTATGGCTCACTCATGGGTGCGTATGCCGTTGATGTACTCAAGAAGAACAAGGCAAATCGTATGATAGCTATCAAGAACGATATACTTATAGACTATGATATAAAAGAGGCAATTGATATACAGAACAATCAGATCGATTCCTTCCAGTATGAGCTGAGTAAGCTGCTGGCCGAGTAATCGGTGAGGCTGGCAGTGGGTAAAAAATAAGCTGACTGATTATAAAAAGATATATAAATGACAGGTATAAAAGATACAATATAAAGGAGAAGGTTATGAAACAGGTAATATTAACAGGCGACCGTCCTACGGGCCGTCTTCATGTGGGACATTATGTAGGATCACTTAAGAGAAGAGTCGATCTTCAGAATTCAGGAAAGTATGATGAGATTTACATCATGGTGGCTGATGCGCAGGCGCTTACAGACAACGCAGAGCATCCTGAGAAGGTCAGACAGAATATTATGCAGGTTGCTTTGGATTATCTTGCCTGTGGCATAGATCCTGAGAAGTCTACTATATTCATCCAGTCAATGGTACCAGAGCTCACAGAGCTCACATTCTACTATATGAACCTTGTAACAGTGGCAAGAGTCCAGAGAAATCCTACCGTTAAGGCAGAGATCAAGATGAGAAACTTCGAGGCAAGTATCCCTGTTGGATTCTTCTGTTATCCTATCAGCCAGGCTGCAGATATCACAGCATTCAAGGCCACAGAGGTTCCTGTTGGAGAGGATCAGATGCCTATGATCGAGCAGTGTAAGGAGATCGTTCACAAGTTCAATTCGGTATACGGTGAGACACTTGTTGATCCAAAGATCGTTCTTCCTGACAATGAGGCATGTCTCAGACTTCCAGGTACAGATGGTAAGGCCAAGATGAGTAAGTCACTTGGAAACTGTATCTACCTGTCAGAGGATCCTGCAGATATCAAGAAGAAGGTTATGTCCATGTACACAGATCCAAACCACATCCGTGTAGAGGATCCTGGTCAGATCGAGGGCAATTCAGTATTTACATATCTTGATGCATTCAGCAAGCCAGAGTACTTTGAGGAGTTCCTTCCAGACTACAGTGGTATGGATGAACTCAAGGAGCACTACAGCAGAGGCGGTCTCGGCGATGTAAAGGTCAAGAAGTTCCTGAACAATGTTCTTCAGGCTGAGCTTGCACCTATCAGAGAGCGCCGTCAGATGTGGGAGAAGAGACCACAGGATGTATATGACATCTTAAAGAGTGGCAGCGAGGTTGCCAGAGCAAAGGCAGCAGAGACGCTTGCAGATGTGCGACGTGCTATGAAGATTGATTATTTTGAGAACGACAATCTTTTCAAGTAAGAAATATTATAACTTTTAGCATGATTACATGTGCAAAAAGGATAAAATTCTCGCCAAATGTCCTGAAAAGTGATATTTGGCGAGAATTTTATCCTTTTTTCATGCAAATAATCATTTTAGAGATATTTTTGTGCTAATGACGAGCAAATTATCTCAAAATAAGAAAATCCTAAGGAGATGACATATCACCCGAATGTGGAGTTAAATAACGCTGTCAATCACATATTATATCCTTACAACCACAGCTTCATACGGATACAGTCCTGTCAGTGAAATTACACAGTGCAGATGGGCGTAAATTGCAACAATCAAAAACAGTAATTACCTGAGTCGTTAACTATATAAATAATCCGGATTTCTCCTTGCTGTGCTCCAGCTTGTCAAGAAGCTTTGCGCAAGGCTTGGCGAGCAGCAGTCCGATGACCGCTGAGATCGCAACATATATCAGCAGGGTGGCAAGACATTTGCCGTAGGTGTGCTGATACATTCCGGCGACACATTCCCTAAGGGCGTTCATGCAGTATGAGAACGGCATGAATTTGTACAGGTACTGGTACACTGATGGGAGCACTTCCACAGGGAAGGTTCCACCTGCTCCCGCAACCTGAATGACCATGATGATCACGGCGATGGCCTCACCGATATTGCCAAATGCCACGGTGAGAGAGTAGATCAGGAATGTAAATACAAAGCTCGTCATTATGGCGGCCAGTGCAAATGCTATCGGATGCTTGCACTGTATTCCCACGTAGAACAGATCGCCCATAACGGTTATGATTGTCTGGACCTGTCCGATGACGAAGAAGTTAAGATATCTTCCGAAGAACTTCTGGTAAGGCTTCACGCCCTCAAGCTCTTCATTGTCCTTGACCTTAACGTGTATGAGTGCCACAAGTATGAGAGCACCGACCCACAGTGCCAGGACCGTGTAGAATGGTGCCATGGCTGATCCGTAGTTGGATATCTCGTATACAGCAACTGTGTTCATCTGTACCGGTGATGAGATGAAATTCACTATCACCTGTGGATTGTCCTTGATGGCATTTATGAAATCCTGGTAGCTGCTGTTAGACGTGATCGCCTGTATGTCGGCCTTGATCTTGTCTATGCTTTCTTTGAGATCCTTCAGACATTTGATCGTTCCCGCGATGTCTGAGGTTCCGTCCTTCAGAATGTCCTGATACTCGGTCAGGGACTTGCTGATATCGTTGAAGTTTCCCGGAACATTTGCCAGCACGGTCTGTGCCTGCGCCAGAGATGACTGGATATTCTCTAACGAAGATTTCAGTTCAGGCGAAAGTTCGTTATTTATGAGATCCTTCACTGAAGCAATGTCATTTGTACACTTCTTTATGTCGGACGATACCGCTTTTTTCAGTGATGCAAATTCTTCGTCCGACAGGCTTGTGTCGGATACAAGCTTTGCTAAGTCTTCGTTCAGATTTTCAAACTGAAGTTTGGCATCCGATACTATAGGTGACTGGGCTTCGATCAATCGGTTTATGGTGTCCAGAACATTGGTGCCAAGGGAACCATTGAGGTCAGTTTCGATTGACACTGATCCGATATCGTGGGTTCTTGAGAGGCTGTCCACGGTTTTACCAAGCTCTGTAAGTCTGTCAGAGATCATGTCGAGACCTGTGTTCAGCAGTGATATCGAGGTGTCTGCAACGTCGCTGCTTATGCCTGCGCTGTCACTCAGATTTCCAAGACTGCTTGAGCCGCTCTGTGCCATGCTGTCTATGCTTGGAAACAGAAGCTGAGTGGTATCGATGGCATCTGATGCAGACTCTGTGAGCAGTGAAAATGTATTCAGCATATAGACGTAATTGTCCAGCGTGGATGAGATCTGTTCCAGTTTGCTCTCAAGACCGGCAACGAGGTCTGAACCGTCTATGTTATTTCCGGAAATGAAATCTCCGGCATTTGCAAATACCTCGGTCAGCGTGCTTATGATCTTTGTGTTTATCTCGTTTTGGACGGTCGTCTTGACCTTGCCGGTTATCTTGGTGGCAATGGCGTTCTTCTTGCTGTTCTCGTAGTATTCGATATTGGGATTGACGATGTTGCCATTTAGTATGCTGAGCATGTTCGCCGTGAAGTCCTTTGGTATGATTATTCCGGCATAACATTCCCCACTGGCGATGAGTTCAAGTGCCTCATCTTTATTATCGGCAAATGTCCAGTCGATAGTGTTGTTGTTTTCAAGACTTTCGATCACCATGTCTCCGATGGTCAGATTTATTCCGCTCATCTCGATTCCCTCATCCTCAGAGTAGACGGAGATCTTCATGAGTGAGGTGGCGGACTCTCCATACGGATCCCAGTTTGACAGGATGTTGAACCACGCATACAGGGAAGGAATTATGCACAGACCCATGACTATGGACAGTGCGACAACATTTGTGGTGATCCTGCGCAGATCAGATATGTATACACGCCAAATGTTTTTCATGATAATTCCTCCTTGTCAGCTTCTGTGTTTTCTGTGGCTTCATCCTGTTCATCCGTCTGAACCGAGTCGCCATGTTCATCTGTCTGAACTGTCTCGTTTTGCTCATCAGACTGCACAGACACACTCTGATCATTCTGCACAGCCTCAGCCATCTCAGCCACCTTGTCCTGCACGGCGGTGATCTGTGTCTGAATGTCTGTTTTTACATTTGTGATTATGTCGTCCAGCTTCTTCTTCGGTGCAGCGACTTTTGTATATATGCTGTTGATGTCGATGAGACCGTCAATATTATCTTCCGTATCCTGAAGCGAGTTTACCATCTCCTGTACCTTGTAATCCGAGTATTCCACATGTATCAGATATGCCGCGATTATGAACAGGCTGGCGATCCACAGAACAAGAAATATGATCTTGGAGCTGCCGGTCAGAAAGAGCAGGATAAGGAAGCATGCGGGAACAGTGAATATACACTTAATACCCGCCTTCAGCTTTTTTACATTTGCTGCATGGGCATTGTCTCTGAATGCAAGCACCTGGGACTTTATGTCAGATGGCTCGGTGCTGGTTGTATTTGAATTTGTATCTTCGTTCATGGGTGTTCCTCCTTATTTGCATTACATCATATCCGTATCTTCCATACGTTTCTCGATGAAGTGCATGATATGGATAAATGGTTTTCTGATTATAAGTCCTATGACCAGTGCAACCACAATGAAAATTGACAATTCAAGCAGATATTTGAACAGGTCTGCGTGATACATTCCGCCAATACATTCACGCATTGCATTTATCGCATATGGGAATGGGAAGAATATGTACACCTGTCTGAAGAAGTTCGGAAGAGCCTCTATAGGGTAGGTTCCACCGCTCCCCGCTATCTGCAGCACCATGATCACAACAGCGAGGGCCTTGCCTATGTCGCCAAATGATATGGTGAGTGAATATATCAATATTGAAAATGTCAGCCCTGTGAGTGCCGCAGTTGCCCAGAATGCAAATGGGTGCAGACACTGTATCTTCAGCAGGAACAGATCTCCAAGCACTATGACCAGAACCTGAAGCTGAGACAACAGGAAGAAAATAAGGTATCTTCCAAAGAACAACTGGTGTGGTCTGGCATCCTTCAGATAGTCCGCATCCTTCACATGCACCTTCATGAGGGAGACGAGAATTGTCATTCCGACCCAGATGGCAAGCACTGAGTAAAATGGTGCCATGGACGAGCCGTAGTTGGCAATGCTGTAGTAGTAATGTTCCTCGACAGCAACAGGCTTTGACAGGAATGACGCCAGCGCCTCTGAGTCTCCGTTGAGGAAGGCGATGATCATGTCGGTCACCTCGCTGTCGGCGGCCTTGTTGATCTCGTCTGTGGCGGTCTGGATCTTGTCACGTATACCACTTATGAGATCGGAGAGGTCTTTGAGACTGGTGTTCATTGATGCAATAGTCACCTTATAATTGTCAAATACAGAGCTTGCACTGCTGATGGTAGAATTCAGGGTATTTAACAGATCCTGAGCGTTTTTCAGTGCATTTTTGATGTTCAGGATAATGTTGTCCATGTCAGGAATGACCTGGCTGGTAAATGTGTCATCTATGTCTGAGACAGAGTCGATGATCTGGTCGAGCTTATCTGATACGGCATTTTCTGCATTTGTGATCGCAGATATATCCAGACTATCGATGGTGTCAGCGGTGAGAGAGGAAATCTTCTTAACCTCTGTTTTCAGCTTGTCAAGCTTGTTGAGTGCATCTGAAACCTCATTCGTGTTGCTTATGTCAAGAGATTTGATATATTCGTCGACTGCATCGATCTTTTGCTGAAGTTTGTCTGCATCTGCCTTGATATTCTCAAGATCGGCAGATATGTTCTCTGCATCATCCTTCATATGGATAAGCTTTGCAGAGCTTTTCAGATTCTGTATGTCCTGCGCGATGCTGTCAATCTGATCCTGAAGAGAATTCCTGACAGTGTAGTAGGTTGAGCCCACTGAGTCTATATCGGACATGCTTGAATCAATGGCGGAACCCGCATCGGACAGAAGCTTGCTGCTCTTGTCAGTTGCGTCCTTGAGCTTTGTGCTGGTCTTGAGTTTGTTATTTGCCTTGATTATGGAATCTATGGTTTTCTGGTATCCGGCGAGATTGTCATCGACGGTCTTGAGTGCTGTGATGAAATCCGTTCCCTTGAGATCCTTCGACAGATCTGTGTCGGAGTCGTCAATGGCAGTGATAAGCTTCTGTGATATCGCCTTGACGTAGGTTTCGTTGATGCTTGTCTTGAGCGTTGAGACTGCAGTGTCGGTTATCTTAGGTGCCACGGCATTTTTCTTCTCATTTTCATAGTAGGTGAAGCTTGGATTTACGAAGTTGTCCGTCAGGGCATTGAACATGTTGTAGGAGAAATCCTCATCAATGACGACGGCGGCATAATAGGTGCCTGATTTCACACCGTCGATGGCGGACTTTTCAGATTCCGGAAATACCCAGCCGATACTGGTCTGGCTTTTCAGCTTATCGGCCACTGACTGGCCCATGTTCATCTCGTTGCCGTCCGCATCTGTGTAGCCCTTGTCCAGGTTGACGACGGCGATATTGATATTGCCGGTATTGGCATATGGATCCCAGTTTGCAAATATGTTGAACCATGCATACAGCGCAGGCAGTATGCACAGTCCAACGGCGAGAACTATTGTGAGTATACTTTTTTTGATACCGATCAGGTCGTTTTTGAATATTTTCAGTATTGTTTTCATTTTTATGTAATTCCTATTTATATAGTAAATGCATCAGCGAGGACTGATGTACATGAGAGAGTCCCCGCTGATGATCGTTTATTATTCTACAGGTCTTTGAAATGGAACTGCTTCTTTCCGGTTGCGTAGTCATCAACTATCTGTCCATGTCCGTAAAGCTTGTATTTGTAGGTTACAAGTCCCTCAAGTCCTACAGGGCCTCTTGCATGGATCTTGCTTGTGCTGATTCCGACCTCTGCGCCAAATCCGTATCTGAATCCATCGGCAAATCTTGTGGAGCAGTTCTGGTATACTCCGGCCGAATCGACAAGCTGCATGAAGAGGGCGGCGGTCTCGTTATTCTCAGTCACGATACAGTCAGTGTGATGTGAACCAAAGTGGTTGATGTGTGAGATCGCCTCCTGCACATCGTTCACGATCTTGACTGAGAGCACCAGGTCAAGATACTCGGTATTGAAATCATCGTCTCCTATGATCTCAATACCGTTCGGGCTGCTCATATTGCGTTCAGCCTGATTGATGATCTCCGCTGCCTCGGCGGTTCCGCGGAGCTTTACACCGTGTTTCTTAAGTGCTTTTGCCATGACCGGAAGCATTTCTTTTGCCACATCTCTGTGGACGAGAAGTGTCTCCGTTGCATTGCAGGCGGCGGTGTACTGTGTCTTGGCGTCTATGATGATAGGGATTGCCTTTTCAATATCCGCATCCTTGTCTATGTATGTGTGGCAGATTCCGTCTGCGTGTCCCATGACAGGGATCTTGGTGTTGTTCATTATATACTGCACAAATGCATTTGAGCCTCTAGGTATGAGCAGGTCAACGGACTTGTTGCATGACAGAAGCTCATCGATCTCGTTGTGCTGGCTTGCCTGGAGCATGCAGCCCTCTGGTGCTCCGTTTGCAACGGCTGTGCTGTAGATCACATCGAAGAGAGCCTTGTTGGTGTTGGCAGTTTCCTTGCCACCCTTGAGTACTGCGCAGTTGCCGCTCTTGATGCACAATGATGATATCTGGACCAGCGCATCCGGTCTTGCCTCGAATATGATTCCGATGACACCGATAGGGCAGGAGACTCTCTGAAGGACCAGCCCCTCGTCAAGCTCTCTCTTGAGCTGGATCTGTCCAACCGGGTCAGGGAGCTTTATGAGCTCATCGATTCCATTTGTCACGTCAGCGAGCTTGTGCTCGTCGAACTTCAGTCTCTTCTTGACTGATGCTGCGATCCCGTTCTCCTCGGCAGCAGCCATGTCCTTTGCATTTGCCGCAAATATCTCATCCTTATGTGCGATGAGTGCGTCCTTTACATGTACTAGTATATTGTTTCTTGTATCTTCTGAAAGTGCAGCCATTTTGTAGCTGTCAGCCTTCATGATGCTTGTAGCTTCCTGCATGTTCATAATCTTGTTCTCCTTTATAATCCTGTATGTCATGTGCACTTATTCTGTCGTGGCACATGAGCATATAATCCATTAAATATTACCACAAGTTTGGGGAGATGACCACAGGGAAGAAGATAAAAAGAGGCCATCGCATAATATGAGCAACCCACATGGAAAATGAAATCTCCGTTGTGTATGATTGCCATATTATGTGATGACCTTTTTATATGGTTATTGAGTTGTTATATATTGCTCCAAATTAGCAGCTTATCACAACAAAGCTCTGTGCCGGAAGAGTGATAACTCCGTCAGCGATACCTGGCTGTGTGCCGTTTATTGCTATAGAATAGATAACCTTTGCGTCACCTGTCAGCTCAGCAAGCTTCCTTGACTGGGTGTCTGTATTCTTAGGGTTCACTGCAAGGAGTAGATTCCCTCTCTTGTATACAAGTGGCTTTCTGCTGATGATCTCAAGGTTACTCTTGTCCAGCAGATCGGCCTGTGAACGTCTGAGAGAAGTGAGGGCCTTCACTGTATTGAGCAGTGAGTTCTGATCTGCCTCGGAAGCCTCAACATTTGCGGCATTTTCTGCAGGATCAACCGGCAGATAGAGCTTGTCGGCAGGCGCTGATGAGAAGCCCATGTTGTCACCGCTTGTCCACTGCATAGGAGTTCTTGAGCCGGTTCTTGTAAATCCGCCCTCCTTGCTTGCCATGCTTCTGAAGCTCATGGCGATCTCATCGCCATAGTAGATGAATGGATTGCCAGGCATTGTCAGGAAGAATGCGTAGGCAAGCTTTAACTCATCCTCCGAGAGTCCGTAGCTGATACGTGTAGTGTCGTGATTTCCTGTGATGAGGGCTATAGCACCCTTGTCCTTTATCTGCTCGTATCTTCCCATGTATTCATCAATGAAGTGGTCGCAGGTTCCTTTGCTGTCAGCCTTGAAGAAGCTGTTGTTCTCCGTGCTGTCGTCAAGTGACTCTGGAAGAGATGCAAATGCATTCAGGTGAGCTTCGTAATCTCTTACCAGAGAGTTATATCCGTTGCCCATCCAGTCGAGATAGAAGTCCATGTCGAAGCCGGCCTTGATTGACTGTTCAGCCTTTCCCCACTCAGATACAAATGCTGACTCAGGGTACTCAGCGTGTATATCGCCGAGAATGTCCTGCCATACGGCAACTGTTCCGCTCTTGTTCGCATCATCATGCTTTACAAGTGAATCTGCCATATCTACACGGAAGCCGTCACAGCCCTTGTCGAGCCAGAAGCGGCATACGTCCTTCATAGCCTCCCTGGTTGCGATACATGCAGGATCGTACATGCTCTTGTGCCACTTTTCTGTTGGATTAAGCACTCCATAGTTGAGAGCCGGCTGGCACTTGAAGAAGTTGACGATGTAGGCACCGTTTCTTGGTGATTCTCCTGCGATGTAGTTGAGACCTGCACCGCCACAGAGCCATCCATCAGTCCACATATATCTATCTGAGTATTCATTTGGCTCAGCTTTTTTGCTCTCGGTAAACCATGCATGCTCCTCAGATGTGTGGCCTGGAACCAGGTCGAGGAGAATGTGCATGTCCCTCTTGTGAGCCTCAGCGAAGAGGTTCTCTATGTCCTCCATTGTTCCGTATCTCTCGGCAACCTTCTTGTAATCCCTTACATCGTAGCCTGCATCGGAAAATGGTGAATCAAAGCAAGGATTCATCCAGATAGCGTTGCATCCAAGAGACTTGATATAGTCAAGCTTTGCAGTGATTCCGTTAAAATCACCGATACCGTCGCCGTTGGTATCGTAGAAACTCTGTGGGTATATTTCATAAAAAATTGCATCTTTAAGCCATGTAGCCATAATAAATGTCCTCCTTATAAAAATGCAGCATGCGCATATAAATGCACTTCGCGCGGCGCATGCGTTACTATTCGTTCCTCCATAATATGAGCAGCGCACTTGCAGCTATGCGCTGGTGGTTTAAGGTATAAGGTACTGCAAACCCACACAGAAATCTGCCTCAAAATACGGAGAACGATCTTATTAGTATTAAGAACATTCTACTCATTATAATAAAATATAATATGGAAAAATGTAATCCTTTATATGTAAATTAATAGATTTATTTTGAAGGAAAATATACTTGTTGAAAACGCGCAGCAAACATAAAAATACCTGTATTTTATCTGGTTCAAATATGGGATAAAATTTGCTTTAATCTGTAAAAGTTTAAACACACAAATGCTGTAATGTATGTTACAATCACAGGGTATGTGTCAGCAGAGATGGAAAATACATAATGTAATGGCTTGAAGTAGATGTTTGACACAGACAAAGGGCGTATCAGGTTTTGAAAATCGACACATAGTGCCAGCCTGATAATCCTGATAATATATAATAGAAGGAGGCAGGTGCCATTTTTACAGACATCTGCAAAAGAAGATTGTATGAGTAAAGAAAGTAACAACGGCGACAGAGAAAAGTTCGCCTCCAGACTTGGGTTCATCCTCGTGTCGGCGGGATGTGCTATTGGCCTTGGAAATGTATGGAAGTTCCCGTATATATGCGGGCAGAATGGCGGAGCGATATTTATCGTGATATATCTGATGTGTCTGCTGCTTCTGGGATATCCTATCCTTACCTGTGAGTTTGCGATAGGCAGAGGGAGTGGCAAGAGCGTTGGTTCAGCGCTTAAGGAGCTTGCGCCGAAGGGCGGCAACTGGCATAAATTCAGCTGGTATGCCTATGCCGGCAACTATCTGCTGATGATGTTTTATACTATGGTAGCGGGCTGGATGGTATACTATGTGTACGTCATGGGATCAGGACAGCTTCATGGTGGGTCAGTAGAAGCAATAGAAGACAAATTTACAGGGATGCTTGCATCACCGGGACTTATGGTCGCAATCACACTTGCGGTCATCGTGTGTTGTATAGGTATATGTTCACTGGGACTTCAGAACGGAGTGGAGAGGGTGACAAAGATCATGATGTTTGCACTTATAGTTCTGATGATAGTCATGGCAGTGAATTCGCTCATGCTCTCGGGCAACGAAGAAGGACTTAAGTTCTATCTTGTTCCAAGTATCGAGCGTGCAAATGCCAGAGGCTGGGGCAATGTATTATTTGACGCCATGACCCAGGCATTCTTTACACTCAGTGTAGGTATGGGATCCATGGAGATATTTGGAAGTTATATAGGCAAGGAGAGAAAATTGTCTGGCGAGGCGAAGAGTGTTATGTACCTTGATACATTTGTGGCACTCATGGCCGGAGTCATCATATTGCCAGCATGCTTTGCGTACGGGATCAGCCCGGACAAGGGACCATCACTTCTGTTTATGACCCTGCCGAATGTGTTCAACCACATGCCGGGAGGAAGAGTGTGGGGAATTCTGTTCTTCATATTCATGTCATTTGCGGCGCTTTCCACGGTTATCGCGGTGTTTGAGAATATCATATCGATAAGTATAGATATGTTTGGATGGAAGAGAAAGAAGTCACTTATTATAAATCTGATCGGGATATCAGTGCTCTCCCTGCCGGCTGTGCTTGGATTCAATGTGCTCTCAGGAATCACTCCGATGGGAGCGGGTACAAATATCATGGATCTGGAAGATTTTCTCGTATCGGGAAATATCCTCCCACTCGGATCATTACTTTTTGTCCTGTTCTGTACAAGAAAGAATGGATGGGGATTTGAAAACTTTGTCGCTGAGGCAGACACTGGTATCGGTAAGCCGTTTCCGCAGTACCTAAGAAAATACATGTCATACGTGCTGCCGCTTATAATTGTGGTAATCTATTTCAAGGGATACTACGATACATTTGCCCCGAAGGGACCAAAACTGCTGTGTATCTGGATGGGAGTTGCAGCATTGTTTGTTCTTTTCATAGGCTATCTGGCGTTTGGACATGGACGGAGCAGAAGAGAGCAGACAAAAGAGTAATTGCGTTTTGGAAATGTCTCAAAAAAATTTATGAATTTAACGCAGACTCATTGTTTTATGAGACAAAATGTGATAATATATAAGTACCAACAGTAAGTCCTTCGATAGTGCGTTTATCTATGTAAGTGTTCTGTGTGAGCATCGCTCGGAGGCAATTGGTATTTTAAATATTTCAAAAAAGGGATTGAAACCGCGATACAGATCGCAAGGTTCAATCCCTTTTTGATTATGTCAGCTCGTAAACACCCTTAAGTATACCCAGCTCTTTCATAAGCTCCAGCTCATCAGTATAGTGTCCGGTCTGCAAGTGAGAATAGAACAGATTAGAAAATACATCCGCTATCTGCACAAATTTGTTGCAGGCCGAGTCAAAGTAGCTCACTGAGAAATTACCTGCGACCTGACCTGACAGTGAAAGCTCAGTGTTCAGGTAATTTTCAAGGAATGATTTGTTCTCCACCCGCTCATTCCTCTCGTCAAGCTGCAGAAAGCAGTCCTCGTCAGGAAGATATCCATTCTGTATGAAGTAGAGCAGGGCAGATTTGATGGAGAAGTTGAATGTCCTGGAGATGTTGTCGAAGAAGCGGTTCGGCAGATTTTCATTCTTCATCATGATATAGTACACGTCAAAGTGATGCTTTCTGGAGAAGTAATCCACAAATATGTGCTTCATGTCTCTGTCAAACTGTGCACCTTTTAGTTCACGGAATTTGCCGTCCCGGAACATTCTCCCGCCGTGCTTGGTGATCTTGCCGGTCATGTCATCGACCTTATCACTGTCCAGATCAAGAAGCATCTCATAGTTGGAAGAAATAAATCTCTTGTAAGCACGCTCAAGGGCGACGGGATCGAGGACATGGATCATAGACACCACGAAATACTGATCGTTTGTGGCATATTTATTGATAGAACCTGATTCGTCTATGTAAATGTTCACGATTCCCGCCTCCTTATATAATCGGATCACACTGTCCGTCCAATTGGGTGGGACAGACCGTCGGAACTGACGTCAAGTGTGAAAAGGTTCCTTCTAACATAAGTATCGTTACTATTAGTCCACTGACACAAGCTCTATCTTGAAGTTGAGCTCTTTGCCGGCCATCTCATGGTTTGCATCAAATGTGATGGATTCGTCATCTTTTTCAATGACCTTTACAAGGAACTGCTGTCCCATGGAATTGGCAAGGTATACCTGATTACCGACCTCAAGATTCTCAGCGCCAGGCATATCTGCAAGAGGAGCCTTGATGATGGCCTCCGGGTCAGGCATTCCGTATGCATCCTCAGGACGAAGATGTACATCGATGATATCGCCAACGTTCATGCCCTCAACTGCCTGATCAAATCCCGGAATCATCTGTCCTGCACCGCAAACGAACTCGATAGGCTCGCCTCTGTCATATGAAGAATCGAACTTTGTTCCGTCGTTGAATGTTCCTGTGTAGTGAACCTTACAGGTTCTTCCTGTGTTACTCATAAAAATTTGTCCTCCAATTGGGTAATATGTCATTAATTGTAACATGAAATAGAGGGAATGGATATAGGAAAAATTATGGCGTTCCAACCTCGATAAGATTGCCGTCAGGATCATAGAATCTGATGACTTTTTGTCCCCATGAATGAGTCATGAGACGATTGACATATTCAATGTCGTATGGCGACTCATCAAGTTTTTGTGCAAACTCCTCGATATTATTTTCTTCAAAATATAACTCCGAAGCATTGTTATGTGGAATTACAAGATTTTCAATGAATTCAGCCCAAATAGTTGCATCCTGAAGGACCAGCCCTCCCGTCAGGATCACATTTCCCTCGTTGTCCAAGATAACCTCAAGCCCGAAGATATCTTTGTAAAATTTTTTTGATCGTTCAATGTCATTTACGACGATTAGTACATTTTTTAATTGCATAGCGGTTTTCTCCCAAATGTATAATATAAGTTGGTTTCTGGTATTTAGTTTACCAAATGATTTGCGAACAGTCTACATAATATATGGTAAAATTAGAAAAAGCTATTTATTGATTGCAGCGGCAGCGTATTGTGCAGTCGGCGAGGATAGAGTAAACTGAAACCAGTTTAGAATGAATGGAGATAAATTATGTTGAAATTAGGATGTCATGTGGGTATGTCGGGCAAGGAGATGATGCTAGGCTCAGTGAAGGATGCTGTGGCATTTGGCGCAAATACATTTATGCTCTACACAGGCGCACCACAGAATACGAGACGCAAAGATATATCGGAGCTTAGGATACAGGAGGCACATGAACTCATGGCTCAGAACGGCATAGAGGAGTTCGTGGTCCATGCGCCGTATATAATCAATCTTGCAAATACAGTAAATCCTGCGACTTATGAAATCGCAGTGGAATTCCTCGCAAAGGAGATTGACAGGGCGACAGCGATGGGATCACAGACCATAGTCCTTCATCCGGGCTCACATGTAGGAGAGGGCGTGGACAAGGGAATTGTAAGCATAGTAAAGGGCCTGAATGAAGTCCTGACCGCGGACACCGCATGCCACATAGCTCTGGAGACCATGGCGGGAAAGGGCAGTGAGATTGGAAGAAACTTTGAGGAGCTTGCGCGAATCTATGATGGAGTGAGTCATAATGACAAGCTTCGTGTGTGCTTTGACACTTGTCACACCAGCGATGCGGGCTACGACATCATACATGATTTCGATGGAGTTGTGGAGAAGTTCGACAGACTCATCGGCAAAGATCAGATAGCCGTGTTCCATATGAACGACAGCAAGAATGAACCGGGAGCGGCTAAAGACAGACACGAGAACTTTGGGTTTGGCAAGATAGGTTTTGAACCGCTCATGTACATCATGAACCACCCAGACTTCATGGAAGTCCCAAAGATCCTGGAATCCCCATACATCAAAGACCCGGAAAACAGCAAGAAAAGCTACGAGCCGTTCAAACGGGAGATAGCAATGATCCGAAATGGAAAATTCGATCCGAAGATGAGGGAGAAAGTGGTGGAAGATAACAGATAAAAAAGGAGTTCTACTTAGTAGAACTCCCTGAATGTTTTCTTTCGGCATCTCTGCCTATCCGGGTTTTGGTAAACAAACAACCCTTATGAAGCTCAGCCATGCACTGTTTCCCGGAACATCACACGCATCATCACTCTACAGCCTGCTACGACTATTAAGTTTACGTCAGTCTGATAGGCAACTCCTGTCACCTGCATAACAGCGCTTTCGCCCCGTTTCTATTATTCATTATAAACTGAACTGCAAGAAAAACAATAAACCGGCAGTTTACCCCTTGCATATCTAATGTTCAGTCAAAACACAGGCAATTGGTCTGCTCCGTCTACAAACTATATTAAAGGCTGGTCACTATATCTGTAATCCCATCGGTAGTGAAGACTGCCGAGCTTCAGGATTTTCCTGCCGAGCTGAAGACCGCAACGCTCTTATCGCGGTCGTAAGCGAGTGCAAATGGAAAATTCTGAAGCGACAGCAGTCGAACGTGATGGGATTACAGATATAGTGACCAGCCTTTTCAATACCTGTAAACGGAGCAGATCAATTACCGTTCGTTTATCATTCCTCCGGATGCTCCGTCAGCCAATGCTCGATAACCTGCGCATCAGAGTGACACTGCACAAAAGTTCCATTGATCCTCTGGGTACTCTCAATACCCTTTCCAGTCGTGATGACAAGCTCGCCAGGCTGAGCCTCGTCGAGGGCTCTTGTGAGAGCCTGCTCCCTGTCAACGATTATATAGCAAGGCTTTGTGATGTACTGCTTGATCTCCTTGCAGATCTCCTCACAGGACTCAAAGCCCGGATCCTCCATGGTGAGAACAACCTTGTCGGCATACTGCTCAGCAAGTCTTCCCATATCCTCACGGCGCTTCTTGTAACGCTCACCGCCACAGCCGAATACAACGGTTATAGACTTTGGCTTCATGGTCTTTTTAACCATCTCATACAGTCTGTACATGCTTATATAGTTGTGTGCGTAGTCGATCATAAATGTGCGATCCTTCCAGTGATATACCTGTAGTCTTCCCGGAACATATACATCTCTGATGCTGCTTCTGATCTGATCATTTGGAATGCCAATGAGAAGAGAGGAGATGATGGCGGCAACAATATTTTCAACATTGTAATCACCGATCAGGTTGGTGTTGTATGCTCTGTTCTCTCCTCCGTATATAAGCTCAAAGTAGCTGTTATGGTCTGTGAGATCTTCATTGTGGATGCTGGCGAAGTCAGTATCCTTTTCAAAGAAATCGTCATCCCTTGACATGAGCTTTTCAATTGATTCCTTGCTTCCGTATACAACAACGTGCTTGTCTCTTACTTCATTATATATAGTCTCAAAATATCTTGTGTCACTGTACAGCACAACGTTGTCGCACTGCTTCAGGAAGGATACCTTGCATCCGAGATAGTCCTCCATGGAGGCGTGCTCTGTCGGGCTGATGTGATCGTAGTCGATATTGGTAAATACTCCGACCTTGTAGTGCTCTCCGTAGATACGGTTCATCTTCATGGCCTGGGAAGAAACTTCCATTATACAGTGTGTACAGCCTTCATCTACAGCCATGTCGAAGTATGTCTGGAGTTCAATAGGCTCAGGTGTGGTGAGAGTGGTCTCAAAAACCTTTGTTCCAACATCAATCTCATGGGTTGAGAATGCTGAGCATCTGTTGTCGGTGTATTTGTCCAGTATATCCTTCATGACAAATGTAACTGTGGTCTTTCCCTTTGTTCCGGTGATTCCGACCTTGGTCATGTTATCGCCTGGATTGCCGAAGAACCATCTGGCAGCAAGAGCCATGGCCTTTCTTATATCATTTACAATAATATAAGGAATGTCCACGTCGTCGTACTTTTGCTGTGACAAATATACGATGGCGCCCTGTGCGATGGCTGATTTCAGGTAATCCTCCTTAAATGAGGCACCCTTGCACACGAAGAATGTACCTGGGACCACATCCTTGGAATTGATGGTTATATGGGAAGGAGTGATGTCTTTGCAATCCTCCGAATATTCAGTTATAAGATCCTGCCTGCTTAAAATATCCAATAAAGCTGTAAATTGTAAATTCTCTTTCATACTTTTCCCCTTGGAATGTGTCTTTTATTGTATTTGTACGGACTTATGATCCGTACGACTAAATGTATCACTTATTATGCTTTCTATAAATAATTATGTCAAATAAAAAATACTCAGATCATTCGTTCTGTTCTCTTCATATTTATCTCCATTTGCATACAAATATATCCAAGCTGGTACAACCATGCCTATTATAGCATAACCTCAGGTATTATAGCACTTAAATTGTCGAAATGCGAAGCATTTTGGCCCGGTATTGATAACTTCTATCATATGCAAAAACTTGTGTTGACAAAGTGCGCCTGTTCAATTAAATTGTAGTCGCAATTTAAAAAAAGATGAACTAATGAAGAGGTTATACGAATATAGTATAGACAGAATACATATTATAAAGAGGTGATGAAATGTCAGAGTTCATAACATTATTTATACCATTTGCCGGAACAACACTGGGAGCGGCCATGGTTTTCTTTATGAAAGATAAGATATCCCCGCTTGTGGAGAAGGCTCTGCTCGGGTTTGCGGCGGGGGTCATGATCGCGGCGTCCATATGGTCACTGCTCATTCCGTCCATAGACATGGCGGAGGCACAGGGAAAGATAGCGTGGCTGCCGGCACTTATCGGATTTGCTCTTGGAATCATATTCCTGCTTGTTCTTGACACGGTGATACCTCACCTTCATCTGGAAAGTGACAAACCGGAGGGCGTCAGGTCAAAGCTTCAGAAGACGACCATGATGATATTTGCAGTCACGCTCCACAATATCCCCGAGGGCATGGCTGTGGGCGTTGTGTACGCCGGCGCAGCCATGGGCAATATGGGCGTGTCCATCACAGGTGCATTTGCACTTTCCATAGGAATCGCTATACAGAACTTCCCGGAAGGTGCAATTGTGTCCATGCCGCTTGTTGGCGAGGGCATGAGCAAGAAGAAGGCATTTCTGTATGGAACGCTGTCCGGAGCTGTGGAGCCGGTCGGAGGGTTCCTCACGGCACTGCTGGCTGTCCAGGTCACACCACTTCTTCCGTATTTCCTTGCATTTGCGGCGGGAGCCATGCTCTATGTGGTCATAGAGGAGCTGATACCTGAGTCTCAGGCGGGCGAGCATACCAATATAGGAACCATCGGTGCGGCGGTGGGCTTCGCTCTTATGATGGTGCTGGATGTGGCACTCGGATAATGTCGAAAAATGCTAAATGATAAAATATGAGCAACTACTCATGTTGATTTTAAATGCAAGTTAGTTTAAACTAACATTGTAGATCATGTGAGCTCCTGTACCCTCTGTAAACTGCTGAATCGGAGGGTCAGCAGGGGTTATACTCGCGCGACGAAAGGAGAAATATAAAAATGATGAATTATCTTGAGATTGAAAAGGTAATAGGAAGAGAGATCCTTGATTCAAGAGGAAATCCAACAGTTGAGGCGGAGGTGTATCTGGCAGATGGAACAGTAGGTCGTGGTGCGGCACCAAGTGGAGCTTCCACAGGTGAGTTCGAGGCACTTGAGCTTCGTGACGGAGACAAGTCAAGATACCTTGGCAAGGGTGTCCAGAAGGCAGTAGAGAATATAAATACTACTATAAATGACGTACTTACAGGAATGGATGCGTCTGATATATATGCAGTTGATGCAGCAATGATCAAGGCTGATGGAACAAAGGACAAGTCAAACCTTGGAGCAAATGCTGTCCTTGCAGTTTCAATCGCAGCAGCAAGAGCAGCTTCAATCTCACTTGACATTCCTCTTTATAGATTCCTCGGTGGAATCTCAGGAAACAAGCTTCCAGTTCCAATGATGAACATCGTAAACGGTGGATGTCATGCTCTGTCATCAGGACTTGACGTTCAGGAGTTCATGATCATGCCAGTTGGCGCTCCATCATTCAAGGAGTGTCTGAGATGGTGTGCAGAGGTATTCCACGCACTTGCAGGAATCCTCAAGGAGAGAGGCCTTGCTACATCAGTAGGTGATGAGGGTGGATTTGCCCCGGCACTTAAGTCTGACGAGGAGGCTATCGAGACAATTCTCGAGGCTGTAAAGAAAGCTGGGTATGAGCCGGGTAAGGACTTCAAGATCGCTATGGATGCTGCTTCATCAGAGTGGAAGAATGAGAAGGGCAAGGGCTGGTACAAGCTTCCAAAGGCTGGAACAGAGTATACAGCAGAGCAGCTCATCGAGCACTGGGCAAAGCTTGTTGAGAAGTATCCTATCATCTCAATCGAGGATGGTCTCGATGAGGAGGATTGGGAAGGATGGCAGAAGCTCACAGCAAGACTTGGCGACAAGGTCCAGCTTGTCGGTGATGATCTGTTTGTTACAAATACAGAGAGACTTGCAAAGGGTATCGAGATGGGATGCGCAAACTGTATCCTTATCAAGCTCAACCAGATCGGCTCAGTATCAGAGACACTTGAGGCTATCAAGATGGCTCATAAGGCTGGATACACAGCAATATCATCACACAGATCAGGTGAGACAGCGGATACAACTATCGCAGATCTCGCAGTAGCACTCAACACATGCCAGATCAAGACAGGTGCTCCTTCAAGATCAGAGAGAGTTGCAAAGTACAACCAGCTCCTCAGAATCGAAGAGCAGCTTGGCGACTCAGCTGTATATCCTGGAATCAAAGCTTTCAACGTAAAGCAGTAGGATAATAGCATTAGCCATACGAATGCATCTCCACTGGTGGAATCATCGGCGGAGGTGCTTTTTTTATACTTTAATTAAATAAAAAAATGACTAAAAATTGCCAGATAATATGTGTGTATTTTAACATTAAAAATATGGAATCACTTGACAGATAGTGTTAAACTATACATAGGCTTATCGGGAGGTAGGAATCATGGCTTCAAAAAGAGATTATTATGAAGTTCTCGGCGTATCAAAGACAGCCACAGACGCTGAGATAAAAAGAGCATATAGAACCCTGGCGAAGAAATACCACCCGGACACGAATCCTGGCGATGCGACGGCTGCAGAGAAGTTTAAGGAGGCCTCTGAGGCCTACGCGGTACTGTCTGATGCCGAGAAGAGGAAGATGTATGATCAGTTTGGAATGGCTGCATTCGATGGCTCCGGTGGAGCCGCCGGTGGTGATCCATTCGGAGGCGGAGGCTTCCACTTTGAGGGTGGAGACTTCGGTGATATGTTTGGCGATATATTTGGCTCGTTCTTTGGCGGCGGTGGCCGCTCACAGAGAGGCGGATTTGGCGGATTCGGTCAGGGAAGCTTCAATGCGCGGGGCAGAGATATGGAGGCAAGTGTCACGGTAGATTTTGATGATGCAGTATATGGTTGCGACAAGACTCTGTCGTTCAATGATGGACGGGGAGGAAGTTCCCAGTTCACTGTACACATTCCGGCGGGTATAGACAACGGCGGTGTGATAAGACTGGCTGGCAAGGGATATCCCGGAACCGGCAAGGGGCAGCCTGGAGATATGCTGCTGAAGGTCAATGTAAGAGACAAGGCAGGTTATGAGAGAAAGGGTCTGGATATATACACCACGGCTCTTGTGCCATTTGACACGGCAGTTCTCGGTGGAGAGATATTGGTCCACACCATGTTCGGTGATGTGAAGTGCAAGATAGCACCGGGTACTCAGTCGGGAAGCAAGATAAGGCTTCGTGGCAAGGGTGTCCAGGCGAGGGGCGGCAATACCCATGGAGATCATTATGTTACCGTGAGAATTGCAGTTCCAAGGAACATTTCACCAGAGGCGAAGGATGCGCTTAAAAAGTTCACAGAGCTTGTGAACAAGGGCTGATAATATTATGTTCACATAGAAACCAGGGCGGAAAGCTCACTTTATGAGCGGTCTGCCCTGGTTTTCTCAGCTAAAGCGGGAGCTTCTTGACTTTGCAGACAAAAATACATATAAGGATTACTTCAAACCATTGATTTCAGGAGGAAAAATGTTATTAGATAAAGATATACGAGAACCCCTGTTTGATTTCCTTGAGGAGCGATATGGCAAGGTGCGTATCCTTGAGGAGAAGACCGTCGGAAACTCCCGTGCGGATGTGGTAATGGTCATTCCAGACAAGATAGTGGGAATCGAGATAAAAAGTGATGCGGATACATACACGCGGCTGGAGAGTCAGGTAGCAGACTATGATCTATATTTTGACCAGAATATCGTGGTGGTGGGAAGTACACATGCAGGTCATGTGGCAGAGCATGTACCAGACTACTGGGGGATCATATCTGTTGAAGAATATGATACAGGCATCAAGTCAGATACAGATGGCAAGCCAGATGCAGAAGGCCTGGAGGATGGAGTGTCAGACAAGCTGACTCACAAGATCGATTTCTACGTGGTCAGGGAGATGCAGCCAAATCCACGGGCTGATCTGCTTCGTACCATACGTATATTGTGGAGACCGGAGCTTGCACATATTCAGGAGACCTACAGCCTTCCGATGTATAAGGGAAAGAGCAAGGATTTCGTCAGGACACTTATAGTTGACAGACTTCCGGCGGAGATCGTGCACCATGAGATAAGTGAGATCCTGTTCGAGAGGGATTATGCCGCCATGATCGAGCAGATACAGGAATTCAGAAAGGCACAGGCGGCAAAGCGCGGCAAGACGGTCAGGAGAAAGAAAAAGAGATACAGAAGAAAAAAGAGAGATGCATAGAGGTGACAGCATGATAAAGAAGTATACATACGGAAAGCCATTTCAGACAGAATCAGTAGTGGTAGATATCGCAGCAGAAAAAGGACAGCCAGATCACGGCAATATAGACTTAACAGCCGGATTTTCGTACACATTTGGTCTTGAGGACAGTGATATAGTGTATGGCCTTGGCGAGGCGAACAGAGGAATCAACAAGAGAGGCTACAAGTACATAAGCAACAATGCAGACAATCCGCATCATCACGAGGATGTATACTCACTGTATGCATCACACAACTTTATTATAGTTTCAGGAGCGCAGACATTTGGCCTGTATTTTGACTATCCATCCACGATCACATTTGACGTGGGATATACGAAGTGCGATGAGCTGCACATTTTCTGTGACAGCGCAGATCTGGATATCTATGTGATAACAGGTGACAGCCCATATGATATCACGAAGCAGTTCAGGAAGATGATCGGAAGGAGTTATATCCCGCCAAAGTTTGCATTTGGATTTGGACAGAGCCGCTGGGGATACAAGACACCGGAGGACTTTGAGACGGTGGCGAGAAAATACAGAGAGAACCACATCCCGATCGATATGGTCTACATGGATATAGATTACATGGACAGCTATAAGGATTTCACCATAAATGACGACTTTGGCGATTTTTCGGAGTATGTGGAGAATCTGAAAAAGGATAATATACGCCTGATCCCGATCATCGATGCCGGAGTAAAGATTGAGGAAGGTTACGATGTGTATGAGGAGGGCGTGGCAAATAACTACTTCTGCAAGAGAGCAGATGGAAGTGATTTCGTTGCGGCGGTATGGCCGGGATATACACATTTTCCTGATGTGCTGAACCCTGAGGCGAGACGATGGTTCGGTGCAAAATACAAGATCCTCACGGATGCAGGTATAGAGGGCTTCTGGAATGACATGAATGAGCCGGCGATCTTCTTCACCCCGGAGGGCGTGAGCGAGCTGAAGAAAGCTATGAAGAAGTTCATTGAGAAGGACGAGACTGTGGACGATGTCTGGGGCATCTCGGGTATGGCGGCAGGTGTTGCCAACAATCCGAAGGATTACGCATCTATGTATCACAATGTGGATGGGGAGATGGTGCGTCACGACAAGGTTCACAACCTCTTTGGATATAACATGACAAGGGCGGCAGGCGAGGCGCTTCGCGAGATCTCACCGGATGAGAGACGACTTTTGTTCTCCAGATCGTCTTATATAGGGATGCATCGTTATGGCGGCGTCTGGATGGGCGATAACAAATCGTGGTGGTCACACATCCTGCTCAACATCAAGATGCTTCCGTCCATGAATATGTGCGGTTTCCTGTATACGGGTGCGGATCTCGGTGGATTTGGATGTGACACATCCAGAGACCTTCTTCTCAGATGGCTCGCACTCGGCGTGTTCACTCCGCTCATGCGCGACCATTCTTGTGAGGGTACAAGAGATCAGGAGTGCTATCAGTTTGAGCATATAGAGGATTTCAGGAATGTGATCGGTGTCCGTTACCGATTGCTTCCATATATATACAGCGAGTACATGAAGGCTGCCTTGACGGACGACATGATGTTCAAGCCGCTGGCATTTGAATATCCAGATGATAAGATCGCAGCCCATGTGGAGGATCAGCTCATGCTGGGAAATGAGATCATGATCGCACCGGTTTACACGCAGAATGCCATCGGAAGATATGTGTATCTGCCAGAGAATATGTTGCTTGTAAGATTTACGGCAGATGGAGCAGTTGAGCAGACGGAGATGCCTGCGGGACATCACTTTGTTGAGGTACCTTTGAATGAAGTTATCCTGTTTGTAAGAAACGGCAAATGTATACCTGTCGTGGATGTGGCGGAGTGCGTAGCGGATATCGACAAGACTACAATGCAGCTGATCGGCTACAGGAACAGCAGCTATATGCTGTACGATGATGACGGTTATACAAGGGAGTATGATCTGGAGAAGAACAGTGCACTCTTATTTAAATAAGGAAAGTGAAGACATGAAGAACGTAAAATTAATAGCATCCGACATGGATCACACACTGCTTATGGAGAATGGAAAACTCCCGGATGGTTTCTTTGATTACATTGACAGGCTGGATGAGAAGGGGATTCGTTTTGTTGTAGCCAGCGGAAGACCTATGTACACCCTGAGGGACATGTTCGGAGACAAGATGGATAAGATGGTGGTCATCGGTGATAACGGTGCGGCTATCTCCAACTGCGGCAAGATCATATACAAGAGCCTGATGGATGTGGAAGAGTACCAGAGTATGATACGCTTTGTGGAGGACGAGACGGATGGTGTTGCTGTACTGTGTGCTCTATCCGGAGCATATGTCCTGAAAAAATACGAGAAGTATGCGAAGTTTTTCAAAGCATTTCTCAGTAATCTTGAGTTTGTTGATGATATGAGAAGCCTTGACGTCGAGGCCAATAAGTTTACGATATTTGCTCCAGATAAGGATGCTGCGGTGAAGTACAAAGAGATCTATACGCCACGTTTTGGAGATAACTTCTCAGTCACTGTGGGCGGAAGAGAATGGATCGACATCATGAATAAAGGTATCAATAAAGGAATGGCCATGAGAAAGATCGGGGAACTTCTCGGTATCGATACCAGCGAGATGATGGCATTCGGCGACAACTTTAACGATGCGGAGATGCTGAAGACGGTATACTACAGCTATATCGTGGCAAATGCGCAGCCTGGCATGGAGAAGTTTGCAAGATTCCGCGCCCCATCCAATGAGGAGCGGGGAGTGCTGCAGGTTATGGAACAGGTTCTGGCAGCCAACTTGTAGGCGGAGTATAGAAGCAGTCATAAATAACGGATAGAAATCAAAGGCTCAGTCTCTTATTTACAGGGGCTGGGCCTTTTAATATATTGATAATGTAAGCAGTGACCACTAAATCTTAATATTAAACGTAATAAGATTGTAAGATGTGGATGTTAGAATAAAATCATCAAATAGATCAGACAAGAAAATGAAAAGGAAGAGGTATCATGAATATATTATCAACCCACAATCTTACAAAGACATACGGAACAGGAGACAATGTCGTGCATGCGCTTACAGATGTGTCACTTGATATTGAAGAGGGAAAATTTGTATCTATCATAGGCAGTTCGGGAAGCGGAAAGTCAACACTTCTAAATCTCTTAGGAGGTCTCGACAGGCCAACATCAGGAGATGTTATACTGGACGGCAAAGCTATTTTTGAAATGGACGATGAGGCACTTACGATATTCAGAAGACGAAAGATAGGATTTGTCTTCCAGAATTACAATCTGGTGCCGATATTAAATGTGTACGAGAATATAGTGCTTCCGATCGAGCTGGATGGAACGAAGATAGACACTGTGTATGTAGATAAAATTATGGATGTGCTCGGCTTATCGGAAAAGAAATTTTCCATGCCTAACCAGCTGTCAGGAGGCCAGCAGCAGAGGGTTGCGATAGCCAGAGCGCTGGCAGCAAAACCTTCTATCATATTGGCTGATGAGCCGACAGGCAATCTGGACAGCAAGACCAGCATGGATGTCATTGCACTGTTAAAGCTGACTGGTAAAGAGTTTGCACAGACGATAGTGATGATTACTCATAATGAAGAGATCGCAACCATGGCAGACCAGATGATACGGATCGAAGATGGCAGGATCTTCTCAGCAGGAGTACCAGATGGGGCAAATGGGGGTGAGAAGGATGCTTAGAAACAATAACCAGGCGGCGGTGAGCAGGATATATCATCGAATGTTGAAGCAGAATAAAGTGCGAAATGTAATTGTTATTCTGGCGATCGTTCTCACAACATTCATGTTCACGGCTGTATTTACATTGGGATTTTCCATAGCTAAAAATCTTAACCAGATGCAGCTCAGACTTCAGGGGACAAGATCTTCTATATATATGGAGCATCCATCTGAAGGTCAGATAAATGATATAAAGTCCTGTCCGTCACTTCTTGCGGCGGGAATACAGATCGATGCACAGACGGTAAGCACGGAATCAGGCAAGTACAGTTATCTGCTTCAGTATGATGATGATACGGAATTTAATGAGAATCTGAAACCTGCCATAACCGATATAAATGGCAGTTATCCGAAGGATGAGAATGAGATAATGCTCACAAAGCAGATACTTGGCAATATGGGTATCACGTCGCCAAAGGTTGGTCAGAACGTTACTTTGGTGATGGATGGTGAGAGGAAAAATTTTGTGCTCTCAGGCTGGTACACAGGATTTGCCAAGAGCAGCGTATGCCTGGTGTCAAAGAAATATGTGGATTCCCAGGGAATAGATATGCAGAAAGATGGACGTGTCAGTATCTCCGCAAAGGAGGGCAAGGGTGATAAACTCCAAGATGAACTTGAAAAGAATGTTACTTTGAGGCATGACCAGAAGTTTGACGTGAAATATGATGTTCAGTCTGAAAATGGTTCAAACCGTGTTTTTATAGCTATAAGTATAGGCATTATAGCTCTTATGATACTCCTTAGTGGATATCTTCTTATATATAATGTAATGTATATATCTGTTACAAAGGATATAAGATTCTATGGAATGTTGAAAACCATCGGAGCCACGATGTCCCAGATGCAGAAGATAGTGAAAAAACAGGCACTATATCTGGCTTGTATAGGAATTCCGATAGGTGTACTCCTTGGAACGGCGGTGTCATTTGGCGTTGTTCCTCTTGCTATGAACATGCTGTCGGTAGACAGGGAAGCTGCACTTTCATCGGCGGTCAGTTTCAATCCGGGAATATATGTATTCTCCGTGGTATTTGCATTTGCAACTGTATTTATAAGTGCAAGGAAACCGGCAAAATATGCCGGGAAGATATCTGCAATCGATGCGATGAAATATGCTGGAAATATATCGGGAACAAGATATAAGTCCACCAGTGGAGGAAGGCCCTGGAAGATGGCATGGAGGAATGTGTTTCGTGAAAAAAAGAGAAGTATACTTGTGTTCGCATCAATATTCATGGGTTCAGTTACATTTCTGTGTGTGAATACATTTATATCATGCATGGATGCGGACAGTTATATAGAGCACTATATTCACAATGATTATGTGCTATATGGCGACGGAGAATCAGATAACTCTAAGCCTCAGGCGACCATGGCAGACATCGCGGATCAGATGCGAAACATTCCGGGTATGGGTAATGTAGAGGTGGACAGAAGCGCAAATGTAAGACTGCCATTTGATGCTGAACTTTATGCACCGTTTATTGAGACCGAGGATGACCCGGAATCTCTTGCGACATTTTATGAGACAACGACCAACAGTGAGGCACAGTATGGGGCACCGCTGATATCGGTCAATTCAGATATGATAAAGCTCTACAACAAAACTGCCAGACAGAAGATTGATATAGATGCATTCGAAAAAGGAGAGGTATGTCTGATAGGTTATGTAGATTCCATATCAGCGTCGGAGCGGATGACGGATAAGACTCTGACACTTGTAAATGACCAGACGGGCAGGAAGAGACAGATCTCAGTCGGTGCAGCCATGATGAGAACAGAGCAGTCAGCAATCACCGCCGGATATTACTGGGTACTTGGTGGAGCTCCGGAGGCGATATTTGTGAGTGATGCGGTGATGGATGATCTGTTCCCGGATGCGGAGATCTCATGCATCATTGCGGATGCGGAGAAAGGAAAAGAATCAGAAGTGACACCATATGTACAGCGCATCGTAAAGGAAAATCCAGTCATAGCCGGGAGTGATATCAAGTCGGTGGAGGGCTCGGAATTCAAGAAGTCTATGCTGTCGCTTGAGGTGATAGGCGGTGGAATGTCGATCATATTGATACTTATCGGAGTGGTGAATTATATCAATGTCATGATCACCGGTGTATATACGAGAAAACTGGAACTGGCAGTGCTTGAGAGCGTTGGAATGACAAAGAGGCAGATACGTAATATGCTTATGTACGAGGGCATGTTTTATGGTATTATAACAACAGTACTTATTGTGACGCTTGGAAGTCTTATGATGTATGGAGCTGGCCGGCTAAGTGTGAATATAGCCGATTATGCAGTGTTTAATTATCCGTATGCACTTGTTGCCGGAGTCGTTGTTGTGCTGTTTGCTATATGCATTGTGGTTCCGGCGATGGTGTTCAGACTTGTGACAAAAGATACGGTGACAAGCCGGCTGAGAGAAGCATCATAGATATTGGGCAGACCGGGAGTCGTGAAAATGATATGGAATCAGCATGTAATTGATAGGAGAAAGTATGAAACGTATTTTGGTCGTGGAGGATGATGTGATCATATGTGGAGGTGTGAAGTTATTCCTTGAAAAGATGGGATACGAAGTTGAAACTGCGTACTCATGCAAGGAGGCGGATGGCTGTCTGGAACATGGCTTCGATCTGATATTGCTTGACAGAAACCTTCCCGATGGAAGGGGTCTTGACTATTGCAGAGAACTGAGAAAAAGTACAAATGTCCCGATCATCTTCCTCACGGCAAGAGATACGGAGGCTGATATGATAGAAGGGTTCCGGGCCGGCTGCGATGACTATATAGCGAAGCCGTTTTCCGTGGAACTTCTGTATCAGCGGATAGAAGCAGTCCTTCGAAGAAGTGAAAATGCATCGGATGGGGGAATGCGCGAACGTTTTCATTATGGGGATATGAGTGTTGACTTTGAGCGAATGCAGGTGTACATATCGGATGAACCTGTAAAGCTGTCCGTTACGGAATACAGGATACTCGAACTGCTGATAAAAAATAAGGGGCGTGTTCTCACAAGGGATATGATCATACAGAAGATTTGGGATGACAATGAAAATTATGTGGATGAGAACACGCTGAATGTGCATATCAGAAGACTGCGTCAGAAGATAGAAAAGGATGCAGGCAATCCGGAGTACGTGATCACGGTGTTTGGAATTGGATATACATTCGGAGAGACATAGGCAGGGGTAGCTAACAGAGATAATATGGATAAATATATTGAAAACTATGGTAAATATACGAAGAGAGTGAGGATGCTGTATGTATGCTCACTTCTTTTGTTTGTGTTTTTAGCAGTATTCGAGTATGTATGTTCAGGGAAAATACTTGCGGCCATAGGCGCACTGGCGTGTGGTGTAGTTATGTTTGTTGTCATAAAGTTGCTGCAGAAGGCAGATGATGACTTTATTTCGGAGGTCGTGGCAGCTATGTCGGATCTTCTGGACAATCTCTCTGAGCTGAAACGGCAGCAGGTATTTCCGGAAAATGATGACTCGCTGGTATCAAGGCTGCAGAGCAAGGTTGACAAGATAATCGATGCGCTGAAGCTTCAGAATTCCAGAGAGAGGCTGGAGCATGAGAATATTAAGGGGCTGGTATCGGATCTTTCCCATCAACTGAAGACACCAATATCGAACCTGAGGATGTACACGGATTTTCTGAAAAATCCGGATATAAGTGATGATGAGCATACTAGGTACTTGCAAGTCCTTGAACTGGCGGTGGAGCGCTTGTCATTTCTCTCGGAGAGTATGATAAAGGTATCCAGACTGGAAAGCGGACTTATCAATCTCGATGTGAAAAGCCAGAGTATAAATGACACTGTGCTGCAGGCAGTGAAAGATGTATATGTGAGTGCGAAAAATGCCGGTATAACTATCAGATATGATGAACAGGTGAAATGTGATATACAGCATGACAGAAGATGGACTGCGGAAGCGTGTTTCAATCTTTTGGATAATGCGATAAAATACGGAAAAACTGGAAGTGAGATAGTCCTGTCGGTCAGAAAACTAGGGCTCACGGTTGAAATCAGTGTGACAGATGAGAATGAACCAATAGGAGAGGATGAGCGCACACATATATTTGAGAGGTTTTACCGTGGCAGAAATTCCGGTGACAAGGATGGCGTTGGAATAGGTCTTTATCTGTCAAGGGAGATCATAGAAAAACAGGGCGGAATGTTAAGTGTTATTTCCCAAAAGGACGGTAACAAGTTCGTGATCGTGCTGCAGAGCCGATGAATGGAATAATGGCATGATTATATATAAAGGAGTACATATGATTTACACATACCCGGATTATTATAAGAAATTCAGCTGCATAGCGGACAAATGCCCGGACACATGCTGCGGCAAATGGCAGATAGTGATAGATGATGATTCGTTGGAAAAATATGAGGATTATAATGGTGAGTACAGGGATGAGCTGCGCCGCAAGGTAAATTGGAAAGAAGGCGTTTTCAGACACGGCAGAAGTGGAAAGTGTGCATTTCTGCGGGATGACATGCTGTGTGACATGTATATACATATGGGAAAGAACAGCCTCTGCACTACATGCAGAGAGTATCCTAGACACACAGAGGAATTTGAGAATGTGAGGGAGATATCACTTTCTCTTTCATGTCCGGAGGTGGCACGGATACTGATGAACATCACGGACAAGGTCACATTTGTGACTGAGGAAGATGACGAGGACGAGGTGTTCGATGACTTTGATTATTTCCTGTATTCCAATCTGGAAGACATACGGGAGGAGATACTGAATGTCATTCAGGACAGAAGCGTGGACATCCGGAGCAGAATAGAGCGGGTGATTCAGATCGGTGCGTCGGCTCAGAGACACTATGATGAGGGCGACCTTGTCATGTGGAATGAGTGTGAGGAGCGGGATAAGCCGGAGATCCATGGAGAGCATGAGGAGCATATCCTTCTTCAGAAGCAGGCCATGTTCCTTATAGAAGAGCTTGAGCTTCTATACGATGACTGGGAGGATGTGCTCATTGAGTCGCAGGAGCTTTTGTTTGGACAGGGTGAGGAAGCTTTTGCCGGCAACAGGAAGAGGTTTGATGCATGGTGGAGAAATCACGGTGGGTGTGCCCCTCATATGACATTGGACATATTCCTTGAACAGATCATAGTCTACTTCATATCGATCTACCTTCTCGGCGCAGTGTATGACGACAATATATCCGGCAAGGTGAACGCATGCGTCGGACATGCGGTTGAACTCTATATGCTACTCATGGCGAGATGGCTCAGAAATGGTGAGACTCTGTCGGTGGATGATCTCATAGAGCTCTCTTACAGATATTCCAGGGAGATAGAGCATTCGGACGAGAATCTTGAACAGGTTGAGGTTCTAGATTGGTTTGGTCTGTAAATAAAAAAGCAAGCATCGTTATATCAGAAACAGGTGCTTGCTTTTTGTCATGTGTGGGAATAGTTATATTTTCTCAAGATCCTTATACTGCTCCAGTGCAGGACTTTCGTCGCCGACATACCAGTAGTCGCAGCAATCACCGCCAAGAGCCTCGGTCTGTGTACGGATCAGGCGGGCGTGCATGACCTCCGCAAGGTAGTGGTCAGTTCTGCACAGATAAGGGAGCAGATCTGCATAGCCGTGCTCCTTCGCATGCTTGGCTATAGGGCAGCCGATCAGATGGAAGCAGAACCCTTCAGTCCTGCCATCTGGGTTGATCTCAACTTTCCAGCTATCCATCCATTCTCCTTTAGCCTGGTGTTCCTGTTGCATTTTGTTGAACTTCACATAGGTTTTTTCAAATACTTTGTATGGCCAGTTGCTCTTGTTGCCATTGACAATTTTTCCAAGGAATTTCATCTTCTCAGTAGATTCCCGTTTGATCGTGAGAAGAACCTCGCCGTCAAGCCTGTGATCGCTTGCCTCATAAAATGATATGATGGTGAACCAGTCATACATATTGGCCGCCATCATATTTTTGCCGAGATCCGGCATGTCCCTGCGCATAAATTCCCTGTAATATTCATCAGCCTTTTTGAATATATCATCCGCCTTGGACGGAAGATTTTCTTTGCAGTATTTTTCATAGAGCTTTGCATAGCTCGATACTGAATATGCCCATTTCATCTCATTTATCTCCCATAACCTGATGCCAGCCTAGAATCCGCAGTGGTGTGGCTGACAAATTTAATTTAACTATTGGGTTAGAATATACTAACTGGATAAATTTTATCATATAAAGTTCAGGATAACAAACAATAATGTATTGAAAATTTTTGTTAAGTTGGGGAAAATATATATCTATAGAAAAACAATATAAAAACATTTGCATATAGTGAAAACAAATAATATAGTGATGACATTTAATGGCAAATATGATATAGTTTGTTATTATATTATTAAGTAGTCGTGGATATTGAGATAAAGACAAAAAATGATGGATAATCAAGTATTATCGATCATTTTTTATAATTCCTTTACTAAATTAGAGGTGCAAATATGATAACATGGGAAAATATAAATAATAAAGAATTTGAAAATTTGGCATTTGAATATATGGTAAGTAATTATCCAAATTTAAGATGGGAAAAAACAAAAATGACAAATGACGGTAATAAAGACGGAGAAAGTGTAATTTCCTATTTACCTTTTAATACAACTATAAAATATTGGTATGAGGCAAAATACTCCGTAAACACTAATAAAAGTATACCAAAGAGTCATTTAGATTCAACGTTAGTTTCTAGTTTGTTGGATGGGCATGTAGTTGTAATTGCGTTTATCACTAATGCATATATTAGCGATGATTATAAAAGACGTGCGGACATCTTTGCTAGTAATAGAGATAACCTAAAAATCTATTATATAAATGGGGAAGAAATAGAAAGTTGGTTATCAGATAACCCTACAATCGAAGATAAATATTTTCATACAAATTGTGCCCAGAAATATTACATTGAAGACAAAATAGAAACTGTATGTTTCTTAGATAAATATGATTGTGGAGATAACAGATTTTTAAAACTATCTACTATAAAATTGCGAAATGAATATCTTATATATGTTAGGTTTAAATCTTCTAAAGACCAAAATGTTGGTATTGTACTTGATGATGCTTTTGAATCTACGTCATGTTATATGAATATATATAAAGAACTATCTGATTGGAATGTAAAAAAAGGTGATAATTCATTGTTTTTACCAGTTAAAGTCATCATATCTAAACCTGAATATGTAATAAAAATAAAGATCTGTTCAGAAGTAAAAAACTATATAATAAAAGATATAAAAACATTAGACCTATATACTCCACAACTATTCATCTCATCTCAAATGGCAATATTAAATGATATAAATTTATTTATTAATTCAAATACATCGAATAATTTATTCTTTTTGATTGTTGGTAATGCAGGTAGTGGAAAAACATATTTATTAAACCAAATTCGTAACAATGTAACACAGCCATTTTCTTCAATTCTTTTAAATTTTTCTGGAAACGAGGAAAAAGATTTTTTATTGTGCTACAAATTATTTATTTTCTGCCAATTTGGGAATATATGGGAACTTAAGATAGAAGACTTGCAATATTTAAATTTAGATTTGACTATCAAAGAAGTACTAAATGAAATAAATAATGGGATAAGTTCCCCAATAACCTACAATAAAATTGTTGATTACTGTAATAGAAATTTAACAGAAACTAAAGAAGCAAATTTCCTTCAACAAAATATTTATATAGATGATATTCAAAAGGCATCCAAAAGTGTCCTTGAATTATTCCAATCTATAATGGCATGGGTGTATGGACAACGCATGCGCAAAAGATTTTTTCTTTTTTCACGTCCGATATTATCTAAAAATGAGAAATTAAATGATTTTTTAAAGTTAAATGCGTGTTATTATAAAGAAGTTCAACAGCCATCTATAAGTGATGTAGAATATTCTATTAAAAGTAATATTGGTAATTATCCAGCTGTCGTCTCATTAATTAAGAGTACAAATGTGGATGTTTCAGCTTTATATTTATATGATTTGTTATGTAGATTAAAAGAAAAAATTATACAGATTAATTGTCAGGATATTATTGAGACCTCATTAAAAATATCTCAAATTATGGATGATTTAATATCAGTTCAAAGTAACTTTATAAGACACGATTTATTTGTGAATTATTATTCTAATATAATTTTTGATTTCGTTTATACACTTGAAAGTGGTGTTGATATTAAGGCTCTTGTTGATTTTTTTGGTGAAAAAATATATGAGGATATTTTTATATTATGCCAAAAAAATGTAATAAAAGAAATTTCAGGTAAATTATACCCATTTCATGATACTCTTCTGGAAGAATTTAAATTTGAGAAGAAAAATATTTACAAAGAAAAAATTGGAGAATTTATTCTCTTTTGTCAAAACAAAGGACATCTTACCGATAGTGAATGTTATTATCAATTGGTATCATTAGGTGGAAAATATTTCTGGAAGTATCGTGCTATTTGTGCAAAATTCAGGGATGAACTACATGGAAATGCAAATTACTATGAGGCAGAAAAAATTGCAAAGACAATACAAAAGGAAAATCATAAGAATTTACGTGATTATGATTACTCAGATATTAAAAATATGTTTATATTAGGTAATTGTTACAAATACACAACATCCTACGAATCTGCAAATAATATTTTTGATAAAATCATAGAGATATATCAATTATCTACATCATCTATACCTAATGATATTTTACTAGAAACAATTTCAGAAAAAATAAATAATAATATATGGATGCTAAATGTAAATAACGCAGATAAAGAATTGAAACGAATGTTTGAATTATGGAATTTCAATAATATACAGAATAATACTAAATCATATAAATATGGTTATCTAAATTATTATAATCGTAGAATGTTCTGTAATTTTATGCAAGGAAGAGGAACAGAGGATGACTACAAAATGGCACTTTTAAAATCAAATGAACTTGGTTTAATAGAATATGAAGGATTTGCACATATGGATTATGCTAAATCCATTTACAATATAGATATGTATAGAGCATTTGGTTTATTGAATATGGCAAAAGACATTTTTGAAAAAAGTAATGAGCCACGTCGTTTATTAGATTCATTAAGTGAGATAGCTTTTACCAAAGCTCTATTGGAAAAAGACTATTCAATAATTATGCTACAAAATATTGGTGATAAAATGAAAGAACAAAAGTATATACATTCATATACAAGAAACTGTTTAAAAATCATAGTCATAATGTTACTATCACAAAAATATACACAGACTGAACTTTTGAATTTAATGAATAAAATGCTTATGAAAAACACAGCTATAGCAAGTGGAAAACGCCACCAGGCTATAGCATATCATGTTTTAGCTGCAATATATTATTTTTATAATGACATAATTCAAGCAAATAAATATTCAGAAAAATGCTTGCAATTATTTTCTGAATTGGGCGAGGACTATAAGAAAATACAATTTCATAATGCAGAAATTAAAAGAAAAGGAAAGATAATATTAGCTTGTGAAAATCCTTTATTTGACTCTGATAACTTCATTTTAGATACACGTATTTGGTAAATGTGTCACCGTTAAATCTTTAATACATTTACCAAATTTCCATATGTATCTATAACTAGATCAGAAGAGTTATGGTTCCTTGTTTCAAACCAGTGCTTATTTTTTCCTAAATCCAATATATTTTCCACAAAAAAAAGCAATGGTATATCAAGTTGATGTAATGAATATGGTAACAATTCATATAAATTTATTTTGTTAGGGGATATTCCATTTATTTCATATATATCTAAATAGGTAATTCCTAACTGCTCAATAATATTCTTCACAGTTCGAATTTGGCATATTGATACTACATAGTATGTATTATTGAGCATTTTGCTTGTAATTTGTCTTTTATAATGTTTATATATATCGGGTTTGAAATCCTTACCCATTTTTACCCAGAAATAGGCTTCTTGCTGGTAGAAATCAAAAAAATATTGATTTCTACCAGTTCCCTGTGAATGAAACGCAATTGCATCATGTACACATAAGCAACGTTTTCCACCCAGACTCAACTTTAATGATAATTCAAAGGACTCTAATTTGTTGTAATAAAATTCGTCAAACATTCCGTAATTATAAAAATCCGCTTTTCTCATAGCATATAAAGCTGATGTTAATGCTTGCCTTTCTTGAGGGTAATTAGAAAGATCTATAGTATTTAACAAGCGACCTGCAAAAAGATGCTTCTTGTAAAAAGGACCAAAAGTACTTCCTGCACACTGTATTCTGTTATTTTGAGGCCAAATTAATAAAGGTTGTACGCAAGCAACATTTTCAAGCATTAATGCATCAAGCATTTTACTAAAACATTCCTTTTCAGCAAAAACATCAGTATTAATAAAGTATAAGATATTGTTTTGAGCTTGTTTAACTGCATAATTATTTGCTTTTCCATATCCCAATTTTTTGTCAGAAATATATACCTTTATATTAGGGGTTTGTTTACTCAAATTTTTTATATAGGTAATAATATTGCAGTTTGTAATAGCATCTAAAATAACTATTATTTCTGAATTTAGAGCAAATTCATCTTGTAATAAGTGTTCAAAAAAATTATTTAACATTTCAAAAGAAGAATCTATTGAAATAATAAAACTAACATCCGTTTTCATATAAATTTTCTCCTTTAAATAAAATTTATTTTCATAATGAAGATAAAGGGAAATATACAAGAATATATTGATAATACTTGATTATCCGTATAAATACCACCTCCGCCGAGGTTGATTAAAGGCGCAAAATGAAAACAAAGCATATCCCCCGAAGGATAATATGCTTTGCTCCCATAACTAAATATTAAAATTATTTCTCGGATGTTTAGTTGCCAAAATACTTCGTTGTTTAGCAAGCGCAACGTGAGTATAAATCTCGGTGATGTTGATAGAGCTGTGCCCCAGCATTTCCTGAATATAGCGGATATCTACATCAGCTTCCAGCAGACTTGTTGCAAAAGTATGTCTGAACATATGTGGAGTTATGTGTAGATCGATTGCGGCAAGAGCGGTATATTTATTTATCATTCTGCGGACAGTCTGATCGGTCAGTGACCGACCGGATTGATTTGCAAAGAAGTGATTGCAATTCATTATCTCGGAATGAAAATCAACTTCATATTTGTTCAGTATACTTATGACAGACGGATTTCCTATCTGAAGTCGGCGCTCTTTATCACCCTTGCCATATATAAGGATGCTTCCATCGTACAGGTTGATATCGTTGACTTTCAGCGCACAGAGTTCAGAAATTCGCATGCCGGTTGCAAATAAAAGTTCAATAACGGCTGCGTCTCTCAGAGAATTCCTTCTTTGATAGATAGTTTTGGCACAATTAAGCTGTTCATAAATGGTGGACAAAATTGTTTCAACGGTGTGAAGTGGAATGGTCTTGGGTAATATTACGGGCTCTCGAAATTTGAGCTGCAGTTTATTGAACGGATTTCTATCCAGGATTTCCTTGTATTCAAGATATTGAAAAAATGCTTTTGCAGATGCAATTTTACGTTTTACGGTCTTGGGCTTGTATTTATTATGAAGTTCACCGATGTAATCCTCCAATATACTGGTGGAAACGTCGGTGATGTCAGATGAGCAAAGATAGTCTGAGAATTGCTTTAGATCGATCTTATACGCTTTCAGAGTTTTTTCATCAAGGCATTTCTGTTTACCACAGTATTCCAAATAGTTTTTTATCAATGTTTGCATGTTGTCCATAGTTGATCTCCTTTGTATGTATTTGTCAGAATTATATGGTACAGGAAAAACGTAGGAAAGTAATTGAGACTGCTAAATATGGCGTAAATAATAAAAAATACGGGAATAAAGTAGTACTTAAGGTGTAACTATGATAAAATTATTATGGTAATTGTGAAGATATCAAACATGTTCGTGAAGATGGAAGTGAATATTGGAGTGCGAGAGAACTTGGCCCGGCACTTGATTATGTACAGTGGAGAAATTTTGAAAAGGTAATAAAAAGAGCGATGATTGCATGTGAGAATAGTGGACATAGGGTTTCTGACGATTTTGCTGAGGTCAGCAAAATCGTTGAAGCAGGAATTACGTCGAAACCAACAAGAGATTACGAATTATCCCGATATGCATGTTATTTGGTAGTACAGAATGGAGATCCACGTAAGGAAGTCATAGCTTTAGGTCAGACATATTTTGCAATACAGACATACAGACAGGAAGTCGCTGATCATTTTAATGAGTTGGATGAGGATAATAGGAGACTGGTGGTTTGGGGCGATATCAAGCAGTGGAATCAGATGTTGGCAGAGACTGCTCATAATGCTGGAGTAATAACAAATGAAGAATTTGCTTTTTTCCAAAATGCAGGTTATATGGGTCTGTATGGAGGACTTGATGTAGACGATATCCATTCAAGAAAACAGTTAGAAGTTGGGCAAAAAATACTTGACTATATGGGAAGTACGGAGTTGATCGCAAACTTGTTTCGTATATCTCAGACAGAAGAAAAGTTGAGGAAAGACAAAATACAAGGCGCTGATAAGGCAACATCAGTTCATTATAATGTTGGAAAAGAAGTGCGCACTGCCATAGAAAAGATTGGTGGCACGATGCCTGAAGATCTTCCAACGCCAGAAAAAAGTATTCAACAGATCGAGAAAGAACAAATGGAACGATTAAAGTTGAAGGCGAAGAAAGGAAAGCTAATGCTTGATGAATGAGCGCTGGACTATTTGGCGATATTGGAAAGCACAAGCATTATATGTCCTGACCAGACATTTACTCAGAATTTACTCTCAGATGGTGTTGACATTTACAGAAATAAGTCTGGTATATGTTCGATATGAAGTATGATATTGGAGGATAGATATGGGCAGTTATGTAATATCGGACATCCACGGATGCTATGACGAGCTGATCCGGATGCTTGAGAAGATAAATTTGGGAGACAGTGACACTCTGATATGTGCGGGAGATTATATAGATAAGGGGCCAAAGAACGCCGAGGTGCTGGAATGGATAATGAATGTCCCGCCAAATGTAATTCTGCTGCGTGGCAATCACGATGAGGACTTTGCACAGAATATAGAGGCGATGAGGATCATCAGCTATAAAATGGATCTTGACAGGGATAGCCTGCAGGACACGAAAACTATGTACCAGTCGATGAAAAAGCTTGCGAAAAAAGATGACTGCGTAAAGTTTGACCGCTGTGAGACGGTATATGAGCTGATAGAATCCGGATATACTTTCTCGCGGTTATGTGCATGGGCGGACCGGATAAAGAACATGCCGTATCTGTATGAAACGAAAGTGTCTGGCAGAAAATGCATAGTAGTTCATGCCGGATACATCAGGAGACTTGATACGCCGGAACTTAAGACCAGGTACAGCTCAAGGGAAGAGTTCTATATGAACGCCAGGGGTGATGGATTTACAGATGGCGGCATCATGCACGGCATGGTAGTGGCGGGGCATACTCCAACGATCAAAGAGGAGGAGTTTGCATATAATGATGGATGGGTATTTCGAAGGTATGACGAGGAGCGGGACTTTTTGTTCTATGACATTGACTGTGGATGCTGGATGAGATATACAGGGAAAAAGAACGCAAGACTTGCATGTTTCAGGCTCGAGGATGAAAAGACGTTTTATGTGTGAGGTTGTGAAGTCCTGAATTAGTGGACTTCACAAATTTTTCACAAAATTTATTAGCACTCGGTGTTGACGAGTGCTAACAGAAGTGGTATAACATAATCAGTCAAAGGAAAGAGCTTCTAAATAGAAATTAACGATAAGCCTTGAAGCGATCCTTTGAAAAGAAAACGAAATTATTAACATGTATATACCTGATGCGATAAAGGCAGAGGGGATAGATATTGGAAGGAGAGATGACTTATGTTAATGCCTAGTATTATTGGAGATAGCTTTTTAGATGATTTCTTTGGATATCCTGAGAGGACTTATACAGCACCAAAGCAGACGCAGATGAATGGATTTATGCAGGCTGATGTAGCCGAGAGCGAGGATGCCTACACAGTTGAGATGAATCTTCCAGGAGTTAAGAAAGAGAATGTGAAGATAGAGCTCAAGGATGGATATCTGATCGTGAACGCTTCTACAAAGAGTGAGACTACAGAGGAGGATAAGAAGACAAAGTACATCCGCAAGGAGCGTTACAGTGGCTCAGGCAGCAGAACCTTCTATGTTGGCAAGGATCTGACTCAGGAAGATATCAAGGCCAAGTTTGAAGACGGAGTGCTTAAGCTCACAGTTCCAAAGATTGAGAAGAAACCGGAAGAGCCAAAGTCAAAGTATATAACAATTGAATAACATACGATAGACAGATTACTTTCATTTGTATATAAAAGTCCGGCACAGGAACCTCCCTCCTGTGCCGGATTTTTTGTGGCATCATTGTTGATTGACAACCTTAACTCACAGATTATAATGGGAATAAGCATAATTACAAACAAGACAAGGAGATGTATGACATGAGATACAAGGCAGCGATATTTGATATGGATGGAACAATACTCAATACTCTGGAGGACCTGACAGACAGTACAAACTATGCACTTGCTCATCATGGATTCCCTGAGAGAACTATAGATGAGGTTAGAAGATTTGTTGGGAATGGCATACGAAAGCTCATTGAGAGAGCTGTGCCGGCGGGAACTGATGTGGCAACTATAGATAAGGTGTTTGATACATTTGCTTCTTATTATAAAGAGCATAGTGCCATCAAGACCAGACCATATGACGGAATACATGATGCCATCGCAAAGCTCAGGGCAGCAGGTGTGAAGACTGCGGTCGTGTCCAACAAGGCGGATTTCGCAGTCCAGGATCTGTGTGTTGACTATTTCCCGGGAATGTTTGATTTTGCACTTGGCGAGAAGTCTGGCATAGCAAAGAAACCGGCACCTGACATGGTGGAGGAGTGCCTCAGAATGCTTGGTCTTGAGAAGAAGGATGTCGTGTATATAGGTGATTCTGACGTGGATCTTGCCACAGCAAGAAATTCTGGAACGGATGTCATCATGGTTGGCTGGGGATTCAGAGACGAGGAGTTCATCATGAGCCTTGGCGCACCGTTTGTCATACATGACACACAGAAGATCGTTGATATAGTATTGGGAGAGTAGTGGATGCTTACATATTCATTTGACGACAGAGGGATGGATTTCCTCTATGAGCATTTGTACAAAGAGATAAAAAATGACATATTGATAGGAAATCTTAAAGCCCATGAGAAGCTGCCGTCAAAGAGGGCGCTTGCAGCTCATCTGAATGTGAGCGTCGTCACAGTGGAAAACGCATACAGTCAGCTCTTGGCTGAGGGATATATTTATTCCAAGCCGAAGAGCGGGTTCTATGTGTGTGACGTGAAGGCTGAGGATGCGGATGTTGTGGGAGTGCGCAATGCCTACTATGACAGTGAATATAAGGGTGGTACAGAAGGTTCCGTAATGAAAGATAATGCAAGGCAGAACACGACCTCAGAGGAATTGGATGTTTCATATATGCGTGGAATACGACCGGAAGACCATGTGACAGAGCATTCTCATGTGATCAGGGAACACGCAGAATCCCCTGGCCAGAACAGGTTCTTTGCCGACTTTGTGAACAATTCCACCCTCAGTGAGAACTTCCCATTTTCGACATGGACGAAGCTCATGAGGGAGACGATGATGGATGACCGGGAAAAGCTTATGAAGAGATCGCCGTCTGGTGGTATATTTGAACTCAGAAAGGCCATTGCGGATTATCTCTATCAGTTCAGGGGGATGTCTGTAAGCCCGAATCAGATCATAGTCGGCGCGGGAACGGAATATCTGTATGGTCTTATCATACAGCTTCTCGGCAGGGACAGCGTATACGGTGTGGAGAATCCGGGATATCAGAAGATACAGCACATATACGATGCATATCAAGTGAAATGCTGTTATATAGACATGGATGAGAGCGGTGTCAACATAGATTCGCTAGAGCGGTCCGGGGCTGATGTGGTGCATATATCACCGTCACACCATTTCCCTACGGGAACTGTCACTCCGGCGAGCAGGAGATATGAACTGCTGGGCTGGGCGGCAAAGCAGGAGGGCAGATATATCATAGAGGATGAATATGACAGTGAATTCCGTCTGGTGGGCAATCCGATCCCAGCACTTCAGAGTATAGATGCCTCAGATAAGGTCATATACATGAATACATTTTCAAAAAGTTTGTCATCAACCATACGAATAAGCTACATGGTATTGCCAATACCGCTCATGGTAAGGTATAATCATGTACTAAGCTTTTATGCGTGTACGGTGTCGAATTTTGATCAGTATACACTCACAAGATTTATCCAGGAGGGGTATCTGGAAAAGCACATCAACAGGATGAGAAAGTTTTACAGGAACAGCAGGGACAGGATACTTGGTTGTATCAGGAATCATAGGCTGTATCCACAGGTAACGATAAAGGAAGAGAATGCAGGTCTTCATTTCCTTATGGAGATCGACACGTCATACACGGACAGAGAGATGGTGGACAGGGCTGCCGCGGCAGGAATCAACATATCCAGCCTTAGCCAGTACTGCCACGGAAAAGAGCAGGAGGACAGCCACACACTGGTTATCAATTATTCGGGCATAGAAGAAGACATAATAGAGGAAGCCTGTGACAGACTTCTTGAGAGTGTGGTGCGCTTGACGACATAGCATGCAGACGCCGCGCGGAGCGCATTTCATGCGTTTGCAGGAATTTTTCGTAAGGAGGACAACGGATGAAGATATCATTTGATTCACTTGAGGAGCAGAATATTCAGAACTTTAAGGGCGGCGAAGGCGTATTCAAGCCACGCATGCACGTAGGCAATTACAACAAGATCATGAGGGCAACACTTCCAGCCGGAAGTTCTATAGGACTTCACACACATGACACCAACAGCGAGATCATATTTATCATCTCAGGAGTTGGGACCATGGAGTATGACGATACCATGGAGATACTCAATCCGGGCGACTGCCATTATTGCCCACCGGGACACAGCCATAGTCTGAAGAACAACGGCGATGAGGATCTGGTGTTCTATGCTGTAGTGCCAGAGCACAATTAGAAGAGAATAATATAAGAAAATAAAAAAAGAGGTTCTCCCAATCAATGTAACTGGAATATATCTGGAATTCCGGGTGCGCATCAGAATATGGAGATCTCTTTTTTATTTGTTATCAAGTGATTAACTTGATATATATGCGCTAATTCATGTCACATCTAGAAAAGCCTCTGATAAATGTAACAGTTTTAGTGAAGATTTCAGATACTTTTAATGTTTCGATAGATCAGTTGATACTTGGCAGAAACAGAGAGGTGGGGGCCTTGGATAGTAAACATGTAAGAGAGGGAGAACAGTGTAAAGAAGCAATAATTCATAGAATGCTAAAATTAAATTATTTTGATGGTGAAAAAAAGATAAGAAAGGTGCTAACTTTATAATACTATCACTGGATAGACTGTTTTAATGTAGTTTACATAAATTTTACGTGCCTGCATATTGAAAAATACGATACAAAATGCTAGTATAATAGCAAATTTATGGTGATGAAATTTAAGCCAGTAGATACACAAGAAATGTGTCTGCTGGCTTTTCTTGCTTTTTACATAGATTTTACATTTCGTTTACTGCATGTGGATAGCGGCCCTTTCCTTATGTGGATATGCTTGTTTAAGATGAGATTTACATAAGGAGGAAATAAACACAGTGGACGAAAGAATTAAGATCGTGTTTGGATTGCTGGGAGGACTTGCAATGTTCCTATATGGAATGAACAGCATGAGCGATGCACTCCAGAAGGCAGCAGGAGAGAAGATGAAGAGGATATTGGGATTCCTTACCAAGAATCCTTTGATGGGAGCTTTGGCGGGAGCACTTGTAACCGCAGTTCTCCAGAGCAGTTCGGCGACCACGGTCATGGTCATCGGATTTGTAAGTGCAGGACTCATGAGTCTGCCACAGGCTATATCGGTAATATTTGGAGCAAATATAGGAACGACTATGACGGCACAGCTTATGGCGTTCAAGATCAGCAATTACATATATCCGATCATATTCATAGGCTTTATTATGAACTTTGTGTTCAAGAAGGAAAAGATCAGAAATGTTGGTATGGTCATATTCTCATTTGGACTTCTCTTTGAAGGTATCGAGGTCATGGGTGGTGTTATGAAACCACTTGCCAGCAGTGCGATATTTGTGGATCTGATGGGCAAGGTGTCAGAGATACCGGTTCTCGGAGTTGTACTTGGTGCAGTTATGACCTTGGTTGTACAGAGTAGTTCGGCGACCATTGCGGTACTTCAGAACTTTGCGTCACAGCCTGGACCTGACGGAATACACAGTGTCATAGGTCTGGCAGGGGCGATACCTATCCTTTTCGGAGATAACATTGGAACAACCATCACAGCGCTTCTGGCATCCATAGGACAGTCCAAGAATGCCAAGAGAACCGCCATCGCGCACAGTACATTCAACATCACAGGAACCATACTTTTCATGTTCCTTATAAGACCGCTGGCTGTATTTGTGCAGTGGATATCACCGAAGGGCGATGAACTTGACATCATATCAAGACAGATAGCAAATGCGCATACCACGTTCAATGTGGCATGTACACTTATCTGGCTGCCTCTGATACCTGTTATGGTGAAGATAGTGAAGTTCATCATCAGGGGTGAGGACAAGAAAAATTCAGATGGCTTTGTAGCCAAGTACCTTGACGATAAAGCTATGTCACAGCCTGCGGCAGCTATCTACATGGCCGCAAAAGAGATATCAAGGCTGTCGGCTCATGCGGGCAAGATGATAGAGTCTATGAAAAATGCTATAGAGAAGAGGAATATTACAGATATCCGCGACAAATATGTGGATGAACATGACAAGGTCAAGGAGCTTCAGGATATAATAGTTGATTTCATCACAAAGCTGATATCAAGCGGTAACCTTACTGAGAAACAGGCAGAGCAGGCGGCAGGACTCATGGTAGTCAGCAACAATATAGAGCGTATAGCCGACAGGTGCGATGAGGTGGATGGTCTGTATAAAAAGATCCTGGATAATGGACAACTGCTGTCGGATGCTGCGATAACTGACCTGACAGCATGTATGGATATGACAGAGAAGCTTTTCAGTGAGTCAATGAATGCAATAATTACTGGGGACAGTGAAACTCCTGACAAGGTTGCCGCAGACAAGAAGAAGATAAGAAAGCTCCAGAGACAGGCAGGTAAGGCTCATCTCGCAAGAGTCAAGAAAAACACCTGCGTGAGAAGCCTGACAGCGGATTATTCAGCACTCCTTTACAGCATGGACCGTATGGCGGACAACTGCATATCCATTGCGGAAGAGGCAATCGACGATTTCACATTTGACAAACTTGATATAGAGAATATGGATAGCGACAGTGAAGTCATGGTGAAGGCAGGTGCTTAGGCATGACAAAATACAAATGTGAAAGAACGTATATTGACAGGCATATAGACAGAAACTGCAAAAGAGCTGGATACTGGAAAATGGTGGGCAGATTTCTTACAATGGCTGCACTGGGTTCTCTGCTGCTTACAGGATGTGGCACCAAAGTGGACGTTCCGGATATGTCATCCATGGGTACAATAAACGTGGTTTCCAGAGAGGAAGGTTCCGGTACTAAGACGGAATTTGACAATCTTGTAGACACCGATGCTACGGGAACAAACACTGTTGCAGATTCCACAGATAAGGTCATATCGGAAGTTGCTTCTGACAAAAATGCGATAGGTTATATAGCTTACAGTGCGGAAAATAACAGTGGTGTAAAGGTGCTGGATGTCGATGGGACAGCTCCGGATGCGGCATCCATAGAAAAGGATAAATATCCCCTGTGCAGGGATTATATATTGGTGTACAATGGAGAGCTGTCGGCCGTGGCACAGGACTTTATGGCTTATGTGAAGTCAGCGGGGCAGGCAGTGGTTGCAGACTACTGTGTTCCAGTAAAGAAAAGCGAGACATTTCTGTCAGACAAGTCTGGTGGTACGGTGGAGATACATGGTTCCACATCGGCAGCTCCGATCGTATCTAAGCTGGCAGAGGAATACATGAAGATCAATCCGGCAGCGAAGATCTTGGTCACAGAGTCGGATTCGACACAGGGACTCAATGATGTGCTTCAGGGCAGATGTGACCTTGGAATGTCATCCAGAAGCCTTCAGCCGTACGAGAGCGAGCTGCTCACATCATATGTATTTGGACGTGATGCGATTGCTGTGATCGTAAACAGTGAGAATACGCTATCTGACATATCGGTGGATATGCTGAAGAAGATATATGATAAGAAGTATACTGCCTGGAGCGATTTGAGATGATTACCACAATAAGGAACAGCAACTCACATGGGTGCATATAATGAGTCTGCTCCTATGATGAGAGGGATAGTCATATGGCTATCCGTCTTGTTGTGTATGTATAGAATAAATGTGTATGTATAGAATAAAACAGATAGAAAGAGGACAGGCAATTGGTAAACTGGCTGATCAGACTGATAAGAAAAATAAAGAACAGAAAAGGAGAATATGAAGAAATGGCACAGGATACAAATATAAGTACAATAAAGGGCGTATACGTCAACAGAGAGATTTCATGGCTCAAGTTTAATGAGCGTGTGCTGGAGGAGGCACAGAATGAGAATTCACCGCTTTGCGAGAAATTGTCATTTCTGGCAATATATCAGTCAAATCTTGATGAATTCTTCATGGTGAGAGTTGGTTCTCTGGAGGATCAGAAACTTTTGACCGGAGATCAGAGGGAGAACAAGACAAAGCTCAGCCCACAGGAACAGATTGATGCGATCCTTGAGAATGTCACAAAGCTCAATGCGATCAAAGACAACATATATGAGAATCTCATGAAAGATGTTGAGACGGAGGGGTTTAGACTGGTAAGGTACGCAGACCTGTCGAAGGCTGACGCAAAGTATCTTGACAGTTATTTTGCGCAGGAGATACTTCCGCTGCTCTCAGTGATGATCGTTGGAAGAAAACAGCCATTCCCATTCCTCAAGAACAGAGAGATATATGCCCTTGCCATACTTGAGAGAAAGGGCAAGAAGAAACTCGGTATCATACCTTGTGAGAGTGGCATGCTTCCAAGACTTGTGGCACTTCCGGGCGTGCCGGGAACCTATATACTTTTGGAGGAGCTTATCCTTCACTATGCTCCAGGGCTTTTCAAGGGCTACAAGGTTCAGGAGAAGACTCTCATGAGGATCACCAGAAATGCCGATATCGACGTGAGCAAGGTGTATGATGAAGACCTCAACTATAGAGATCAGATGGAACAGGTTGTTAAGCTTAGAAAGAAACTTGCTCCGGTCAGAATAGAATTTACAAGAGATATATCACAGAAGATGGTGGGTGAGGTGTGTGATTACTGTGAGCTTGACGAGAAACACGTATTTTATTCAAAATCTCCGCTGGATCTGTCATTTGTATTCCAGATACAGGATAAGCTCAGGGACAGACAGGAGCTGTTCTTTGAGAAGAGAGTGTCACAGCAGTCACCGGATCTTGATGTGATGAAGCCGCTCATACCTCAGATACTTGAGAAGGATGTGCTTCTCTCATATCCGTATGAGAGCGTCAGACCATTCCTGAATCTCCTTCAGGAGGCAGCAAGAGATCCAAAGGTAAATGCAATCAGGATGACACTTTACCGTCTGGCAAAGAACTCCAAGGTGGTGGAGGCCCTTGTTGAAGCTGCTGAGAACGGTAAGCAGGTTGAGGTACTTGTGGAACTCAAGGCAAGATTTGATGAGGAAAATAACATAGAGTGGAGCCGTACCCTTGAGGACGCGGGCTGCCATGTTGTGTATGGCGTTGACGGACTCAAGGTTCATTCAAAGCTCTGTCTCATAACCAGAAAAGACGGAGGTAAAATCCAGTACATAACACAGATAGGAACGGGAAATTACAATGAGAAGACATCCAGACTCTACACAGATCTGTCGCTCATGACTGCAAATGAGGCTATTGGTAAGGATGCTATGAAAGTGTTTCAGTCAATCCTCATCGGCAATACAGTCAGCCATGCTGACCATCTGCTTGTGGCTCCTGAATGCCTGCAGGCTCCGGTTCTCAAGATGATAGATGATGAGATAGCCATAGCAAAGGATGGTCAGCCTGCGTATATCGGTGTAAAGATCAATTCTCTCACTGACAAAAAGATCATCGACAAACTGGTTGAGGCATCGAAGGTGGGAGTGAAGGTTGAACTTATAGTCAGAGGAATATGCTGTCTGCTGGCAGGGATCCCCGGCGAGACGGAGAATATACATATAAGAAGTATTGTCGGACGCTTCCTTGAGCACTCAAGAATATACATCTTCGGAACACCTGACAGAGACAAGATATATATAGCTTCGGCGGATTTTATGACGCGTAACACTCTCCGCCGTGTGGAGGTTGCTACACCTATATATGATGATAAGATCAAGCAGCGTATCAGGGACATGTTTGGACTTATGATGAAGGACAACATGCAGGCGCGTATACAGCAGCCTGATGGAACCTACTTGAAACAGAACCGCGATGTTGAGGAGATAAACTCACAGGAACAGCAGTATGCAGATGCCTATGAGAGGGCACGTCAGTAGGCGCATTGCATAGTGAGACTGCGCAAAAGTAGCAAAGGCATTTGCTTTCTGAGGACAGATATGTTAGAATCTGTAAAAATCAAAGATAAAAATAACGTGCAGATTACGGACCGAAAAGGATAACGACTGTGCATGCTTTGGCATGCCGGCTGTTATCCTTTTTGTGTTTTATAGTGATTGCGGATAAGGAGAAGTGCATGTATCTGATGATAGACAATTTTGATTCATTTGTGTATAACCTGAAGGCGTATTTCGAAGAGATGGGAAGATGTGTGACCGTAAAAAGGTGCGATCGGATATCTCTGCATGATGTGGAAGATCTGGAGCCGGAGGGCATAATACTTTCACCGGGACCTGGGCGGCCATGGGAGGCAAAAATGTGTGTGGATGTTGTGAACATGTATAAGGGAAAGATTCCGATACTTGGAGTCTGCCTTGGACATCAGATACTTGGGTATTGTGCGGGCGCCATTGTTGAAAAAGGAAAGATGCCAATGCATGGAAAGGTGACAGAGATACATACCTGTGGAACAGGTCTGTTCGCGCGGCTGCCGGAAAGCTTTCATGTCACAAGGTACCACTCATTGGTAATAAATGGCAGTAGTCTGCCGGATGATTACCAGGTGGATGCTATATCCGAGGACGGTGCAGTTATGGGAATATCACACAGAAGGTTGCCGTTGTACGGGGTGCAGTTTCATCCGGAAGCGGTACTTACGGAGTATGGTCATGATATATTGTATAATTTTTGTATAGCGGCGGAGAAGTTTAATTGCAGATAAGGAGTCATATATGAGCAGTATGAGGCGAGTGGTAAAAAAACTTGACAGATATGTGTGTGCAGCTGATGTTTTTGAAATATATGAGGATGAGACAGGAATAGCATTTCTTGACTCATCCCTTGTGAATAATCTGGGACACTATTCGATCATCGGGAGATGCCCATATCTCAGGCTTGTTAAGAATGGGGATACATTTGAGGTTAATGGAGATTCTGAAAAGAATATAACATTTGAAGAATATATGAGACAGTATCTTGTACAGCATATGGATACGAGCCCGGAGGATTTGCCAATCGTATCAGGAGCGATAGGGTATGTATCCTACGATTATGGAATGGACAGGATGGGGCTTGATTCCATCAATGAAGACCTTGTGTCTGTTCCAGAGGCAGTCATGACATTCTATGACTGTTTTGTTGTTGAAGATTGCCTAAAAAAAGAGACATATCTTGTGGCAAATGGGATGACAGGTGATGCACAGTCAAATATTGATGTAATGGAGAATGATATAGAGAAGTATTGCGGCAGGGATGATCGGGAAAGTGGGAATATAATTGACAGGACGAGTGAAGATGTACAAAAGAGGAAGAAGTATAACTTGAATGTGTACGAAGAATGCAGCAGGGAAGAGTATGAGGACTCTATAAGAAGGCTGAAGGATTATATAACCGAGGGGGATGTATATGTTGCAAATATGACAAGGCATATAGTTGTCGACAGCGATAAAAAGCCTCTGGACGTGTTCCATGACCTGAGAGTTAGCAATCCGTCGCCATTTGGTGGATATCTTGATCTGGGAGATTATCAGATAGTGAGCGCCTCTCCTGAACGGTTTATGCAGATAAAGGATCGTCGTGTGTACACCCGGCCGATAAAGGGGACGAGGAGACGGGGAGAGACTGACAGGGAGGATGAGGCACTCAGGAGGGAGCTTGAGAAATCACAGAAGGAAAAGAGAGAACTCCTGATGATTGTAGATCTTGAGAGGAATGACCTGAACCATGTGTGCAGACCGGGAAGCGTAAAAGTGACTGAACTGTTTTCGATAGAAGAGTATGCGACTGTTTTCCATCAGGTGGCAAATGTTGAAGGCATGCTGCAGGATGGGGAAGATGTGATGTCTCTTCTTACTGCGGCATTTCCGGGTGGTTCTGTTACGGGGGCACCGAAACGCAGGGCTATGGAGATTACAGATGAACTTGAATGTGGGAAGAGAAATATTTACACCGGCTCTATTGGTTATATTACATTGGATGGAAAATGTGATTTTAATATAGTGATAAGAACTGTATTGTACAGAAATGGCAGGTATTATCTAGGCGTTGGAGGCGGTATTACTGCCGATTCAGATCCTGGTGCAGAGTATGAAGAGACACGGGATAAGGCAAAAGCAATACTCAGTGCATTGCAGTAGCATTTGAAAATGATGAAAATGGGAGAAATGTAAAATGAATGTAAAAATGGATGATTGCTTTCAATTTGGTCTTGGAGCATTTGAAACTATAAGTGTGGTTGACGGCAGGCTGATATTTCTTGACAGGCATCTGAGACGCCTGGAAGATGCTGCAAGATTCCTGGATCTTGGCATGCCAGCAGAACGGGGCATAGACAGGATAACTGTGCTGGAATATCTGAGAAAGTGGATGAGTGAGCATGATTACAGAGATCGATCAGGTCATATGAGGCGATGTGCGTTAAAGATCATGCTGACTCAGGAAAATGTGGTTTTTTCAATGAGAGATAATCCTTACACCCCGGATATATACGAACGGGGGGTTGCAATGGACATAAGTAATGTTAGAAGAAATGAGACATCGCCGTTCGTATATCATAAAACCATGAATTACGGAGACTGCATTCTTGAAAAAAGACGGTCTAGGAAAGCTGGAATGGATGAACGGATCTTCCTGAATACAAAGGGACAGATATGCGAGGGTACGGTGAGCAATATATTTTTTGTGAGAGATGGCAGGATATACACACCCGCGATAGACTCAGGTCTCCTGCCTGGAACAGTAAGGGGGTATATCTGTGAATCAGAGGCGGTCACGCAGACGGTGATATTCCCTGATGAACTGTCATCATATCAGGAATGCTTTGTGACCAATTCCTTGATGGGGGTCATGCCGGTGAAAATACTGGGAAATATCAGCTTTGAGGAGAGGAGCGTCACTGCCAGGATGATGAGAAAATATCATGATTTTTCAGCTACATGCCGGTAAAATGCCTTTTTGTATCATTGTGGTCCGGGCTCAGCCACTTCGCATATGGTAAGAGTGTCACCAGATATTGTAAACCTTATATCGTATCCGCCGTACAGCATTCCATAGCGTCTATTCGGTTCATCCTGATAGCCAGGCCTTGGATCCTGCGCAAGTATCTCTTTCAGGGCCTCAATCTGTGTATTTGAAAATATCGTTTCAAGTTTGGTGGCGATATCGTCAGAGAAACGTACTGACAGCTCCGGAATATCAAGAGAGTCCGTCCAGCCCCCGGTCGCCTCCGGGTGGCTGTCTGTGTATGGCAGATAAGGCTTGATGTCGTACACCGGTGTACCATCCAGTATATCGGCTCCTGACACCACAAGCCCGTGTACACAGCCAGTTTCTTCATTATATATAATGTCCAGAAGCTTCACCGACGACAGTCCGATGTTGTTCGGCCTGAAAGGTGATCTGGTGGCAAAAACCCCCATCCGCTGGTTACCACCCAGCTTTGGGGGTTTTACTGTTGCGGTAAAACCATTCTTGTGAGCCCTGGAGAAGTCCCACAGCAGCCATATGTGGGAGAATCCGTCAAGTCCTCTGAACGCCTCTGCCTGATTGTACGGTGGAAGCATCTCTATAAAAGCGGTGGCGCAGTCTGTCAGACCGCTTTGCCTTGGAATGCCGAACTTTTCTTTATAGTCACATCTCACATATCCTATTACTTCTAAACTGGTATTTGTCATGTATATTTATCCCACTTTCTGGTTGCAATTTATAAGTCATGGCAGATTATTTGCTGTACATTCAGCATGCATTGATTAACGCCGACTTTACATTCAATTTACATTGCGTTGGTTATGTATTTTACTTATGCCATTTATTATAGTTCAAAGAAAAGAACGAAAGGCGCGCGAGTTCTTTTCCGGGACATAAACAAAGAATGATATGTTCCAATAATACAATATTTGCAAAGACCGGTTCAAGAGATAACCGGCACATGTAACAATTTTCGGAGAAAATTGTTATGCAGCATCAGCCATCGCCGAGTGAGGTGCCCATGCGCCGTAGGCGCATATTAAAATGGCACCGACGAACTGCCGCCGAACGGAAGTGAGGGGACGATACCATAAAGCGATTTTGCATGGCTGATGTTCCAAGAAAGAATATGGACAAAGTAAGGAGAAAAAGAAAATGGTTAAATTAAAGAAAGTATTAGCAGTTACACTTGGAGCAGCACTTATGGTAGGAAGTCTTGCAGGCTGTGGAAATAATTCATCAAAGAGCGCAGATGGCGGATTCGATGCAGCACAGGATATATCAGTAGTATCAAGAGAGGAAGGCTCAGGAACAAGAGGAGCATTCGTAGAGCTCACAGGAGTTGAGGAGAAGGATGCAGATGGCAATAAGGTCGACAACACAACAACAAATGCCATCACATGCAACAGCACAGAGGTCGTACTCACAACAGTAGCAGGAGATGATTATGCAATCGGTTACATATCTCTCGGAGCACTCAACGATACAGTAAAGGCACTCAAGATCGGTGGAGTTGAGGCAAGTGAGGAGAACATCAACAATGGTTCATACACACTTTCAAGACCTTTCAACATCGTTACAAAGGATGGCATCAGCGATGTTGCACAGGATTTCATCAACTACATCATGAGCGAGGATGGACAGAAGATCATCTCAGCAAATAAGTACATCGAGGTTGCAAACAGCGGAGCATTTACTTCAACAAATCCAAAGGGCAAGATTGTTGTTGCAGGATCATCTTCAGTAACACCTGTTATGGAAAAACTTATCGAGGCATACAAGGCAATCAACACAAACGCTGACATCGAGCTTCAGGAGAGCGATTCAACAACAGGTATCACATCAACATCAGATGGAACATGCGACATAGGTATGGCATCACGTGAACTCAAGGATACAGAGACAGCACTTGGTCTCAAGGCAACAGTAATAGCAATGGACGGAATTGCAGTTATAGTAAATAACAACAACCCTGCTGAGGACTACACAGTAGATCAGGTCAAGGACATATTCACAGGTTCAGCAGCAAAGTGGGAGGACGTAAAGTAATCAGCTTATGCATAAACTTAAAGAAACAATTATGCATGTAGTATTCCTGATAGCGGCACTGGTATCCATCGCAGCAGTAGCACTCATATGTGTGTTCCTGTTTGTGAATGGAATACCGGCCATTAAAGAGATAGGCTTCGGGGATTTCACCCTTGGTGAGGTCTGGAAGCCTACAAATGGGTACTACGGCATTCTTCCTTTCATATTAGGAAGTATATATGTGACAGCCGGAGCACTGATAATTGGAGTTCCGATAGGACTTCTGACAGCGATATATCTGGCAAAGTTTTGTCCCGACAGATTATATAAAGTTATAAAGCCATTTATCAATCTGATGGCCGGAATACCTTCGGTAGTATATGGATTCTTTGGAATGTGTGTGCTTGTACCGATGGTGAGAAGCATATTTGGAGTAAATGGAAATACGATGCTCACGGCATCAGTACTTCTTGGAATGATGATACTTCCAACTATCATCAGTGTATCAGAGACCTCAATAAGAGCGGTACCTGACAAATATTATCAGGGAGCCCTGGCACTTGGAGCAACACATGAGCGAAGCGTGTTCAAGACTGTTGTCCCTGCAGCAAAGTCAGGAGTTATGGCAGCGATTATCCTTGGTGTTGGCCGTGCAGTTGGAGAGACTATGGCGGTCATCATGGTTGCTGGAAATCAGGTCCATATGCCTGACGGAATACTGAGAGGTGTCAGAACACTCACCACAAATATAGTAATGGAGATGGGATATGCGACGGACCTGCACAGACAGGCTCTGATAGCGACGGGCGTTGTACTGTTCGTATTCATACTCATTATCAACCTCCTGTTCTCCATCATAAAGAGAAAGACGGTGGCATAGATGACAGAGAGAGTAGAAGGAATAAAGACAGTTGTCGCATGTGGCGATGACAGAACAAAAAATACAATAATCAGCACGAAAAAGACGGCACCTGAGGACGATCCTTCATCCATAGTTGATGTGGACAGCATAGAGGCTATAAACAAGAGCACATGGTCTGAGAAATGGGCTGAGTACAGAAAGAGACCGGGATCATTCATAATGTTTATCTTTGTACATCTGGCAACGCTCATAACTGTGCTCTCCATAGGATTTCTGCTGGTGTATGTACTGGTAAAGGGAATCCCAAATCTTAATGCGGACATATTCAGCTGGGAATATACATCGGACAACTGTTCGCTGGTACCGGCACTTATAAATACGGTTTACATGACGCTGCTGTCCCTCCTGATAGCAGGTCCGATAGGAATATTTGCAGCGATATATCTTGTCGAATATGCAAAGACTGGCAATAAGCTGGTGGGGGTAGTGAGGATCACAGCGGAGACACTTACAGGAATACCTTCGATCGTATACGGACTATTTGGAATGCTGTTTTTCACAAATGCGTGTGGACTTAGATTATCACTCATATCAGGTGCGTTAACCCTGGCGATAATGGTTCTTCCGGTCATAATGAGAACCACAGAGGAGGCACTTATGGCAGTGCCTAAGTCTTATAGAGAAGGAAGTTTTGGACTGGGAGCCGGAAAGCTCAGAACAGTATTCAAAGTAGTGCTTCCAAGTGCCGTTCCTGGAATCCTGTCAGGAATCATACTTGCGACAGGACGTATCGTGGGCGAGACGGCAGCACTCATATACACAGCAGGATCGGTTGCAAAGATGGCGACAAAGCTTACCGATTCAACAAGAACTCTGGCGGTTCATATGTACCTTCTGTCAAAAGAAGGACTTCACACGGATCAGGGTTATGCAACAGCGGTAGTGCTTCTTGTACTTGTAGTGCTTATCAACTTTGCGTCCGACAAGATTGCAGGCAGGGTTGCAGCAGATAAAGCAAATTAAGAATGGAGAAAAATAGATGAATAATAACGTTAAGTTCAGCGTTAAAAATTTGAATCTCTATTACGGAAAGTTCCATGCCCTTAAGGGTATTGATATGGATATTCCGTCAAATGAGGTTACAGCATTTATTGGACCATCAGGTTGTGGTAAGTCAACATTCCTTAAGTCGCTCAACAGAATGAATGATTTGGTAGAGGGATGCAAGATAACAGGTGATGTGAGGCTTGATGGAGAGGATATATACAGCGGAATGGATATTAACCTTTTGAGAAAAAGAGTTGGAATGGTGTTCCAGCAGCCGAATCCTTTTCCGATGAGTGTCTATGACAATATAGCATATGGTCCTAGAACACACGGCATAAGAAATCATGCAAAGCTTGATGAGATAGTTGAGAGATCTCTCAGACAGGCAGCTATATGGGATGAGCTTAAGGACAGACTGAAGAAGTCAGCACTTGGCCTTTCAGGAGGACAGCAGCAGAGGCTCTGTATAGCCAGAGCACTGGCAGTGGAGCCTGAGGTACTTCTCATGGATGAGCCTACATCGGCCCTTGATCCTATATCGACATCCAAGATAGAGGACCTGGTACTTGAACTGAAGGACAATTACACCATTATCATGGTTACGCATAACATGCAGCAGGCAACCAGAGTTGCGGACAACACAGCGTTCTTCCTTCTCGGAGAGGTCGTTGAGTACGCAGAGACAGAAAAGATGTTCAGCAAGCCGGCTGACAAGCGTACAGAGGATTACATCACCGGTAGATTTGGTTAGGAGGGACACGATGAGAGACAAATATGAGATGCAGCTTAGAAAGCTTCACGCAGAGATGATAGAGATGGGAACTATGATTGAGCAGGCGATCGAGACAGCGATCAAGGCTCTCGTGGCCCAGGACACAGAGCTCGCAAAGAAGGCGATCGAGGCGGATGACGCCATCGACCATCAGGAGAGAGAGATTGAGAATCTGTGCCTCAAGCTGTTCCTTACCCAGCAGCCGGTTGCCGGGGATATGAGAAATATATCCGCAGCACTCAAGATGATAACGGATATGGAGAGGATCGGAGATCACGCCTCAGATATATCAGAACTCACACTGTGCATGGCTGGCACACCATATATAAAGAAGCTTGAGCACATACAGCAGATGGCAAAAGAGACGATCGTCATGCTGGTATCAAGCATAGAGGCATATGTCAACGCAGATGAGAAAAAGGCAAAGAGTGTAATAGAGCATGACGATGTCGTCGATGATCTTTTTGACAAGGTCAAGAATGAACTCATCACAATGATACATGAGAATCCGGATGATGGAGAGCAGGCTTGTGACCTTCTTATGGTTGCCAAGTATCTTGAGAGGATTGGCGATCACGCAACGAATATATCAGAGTGGGTACTCTTCTCGATAACAGGAGAACATGTTGATTGATTAAATGATATAGATACATTTTATATGTAACAGATCAGAAATATTTTACATAGAGTAATTTAGATGAAAAGAGGTGATTTCTATGAAGTGGGTATGTACGAAGATAAATGAACTGTCACACAGAACAGGTATAGGCAATATAAAACTTTTCATAACAGTCAGTATGGTGGTGTGCGGACTTGCGGGATGTGCTGCAGCATTGCTGCTCCACATGATCCCTATGCTTGGAGATGTCTCATTAGCTAAGCTGATGTTTATATGTGGCGGCTACGGCATGTTCCTGGTAGGAATGCTTGGAAGTGCGGTGTATCTGCTCATAAATGAGCCTCTGGGCAATAGATAAATTAAAGAAAATGGACTGGAATTATATAAAACCTTGAACGAAAATTTGTTGAGATTTTACACAGATTTTAAATTTACACAGATTTTACATACACATATCTCACATTTTACATATCCCTTTTACAATAGACTCTGATAAAACAGACGCTGTAAAAGGGATATTGTGTATACAAGTCCTTATACAGAAGTAATTGGAAATGTAATAAGGAGACAAAAGATATGGATATTTTCAATGTGTTATCCCTTCTGGGCGGACTTGCAATGTTCCTGTATGGAATGAACGTGATGGGAGATGGCCTTGCCAAGACGGCTGGCGGTAAGCTGGAGAAGATACTGGAAAAGCTCACATCAACACCTATAAAGGGTGTTCTGCTGGGCGCTGCGGTGACAGGAGTGATCCAGTCATCATCGGCGACCACAGTTATGGTGGTTGGACTTGTAAACTCAGGCATCATGAAGCTGAGACAGGCAGTGGGTATCATCATGGGTGCAAATATAGGAACAACAGTAACATCATGGATACTCAGCCTTACAGGAATACAGAGTGACAATATATTTATTAATATGTTGAAACCCTCATCCTTTTCACCTATACTCGCAGTAATAGGAATAATATTTCTCATGTTCACCAGGTCTGAGAAGAAGCACGATATAGGTGGAATACTTCTTGGATTTACAGTGCTTATGTTCGGTATGGAGATGATGAGCGGTGCGGTTGCTCCACTTAAGGATGTACCGGAATTTACGAATATACTCACCATGTTCTCCAATCCATTCCTTGGAATGCTTGTGGGAATGTTGATAACAGCCATCATACAGAGTTCTTCGGCATCTGTAGGTATACTCCAGGCGCTGTGTGCAACCGGGGCTGTATCATTTGGGACGGCGATCCCTATCATCATGGGTCAGAACATAGGAACCTGTGTAACTGCACTTATATCATGCATAGGAACAAAGAAGAATGCCAAAAGAGCGGCGTTTGTGCATCTGTACTTCAACATTATAGGAACAGTGGTGTTCATGGTGGTGTTCTATACAGCCAATTCATTTATACACTTCCAGTTCCTGAATGATTCTGCAAATGCAGCTGGTATAGCTGTTGTACACAGTGTGTTCAACGTTGCAGCGACACTTCTTCTGCTTCCGTTCTCAGGTGGACTTGAGAAGCTTGCAACGCTCACTGTCAGAGATAAGGACGAGGTGGAGAGGAATACTCCTGCAGAGCTGGAGATGCTCAAGCGTCTGGATGCCAGATTCCTTGAGAAACCGGCATTTGCTGTTGGACACTGTATAGAGGTCGTAAAATACATGGCTCAGCTTTCAAAGAACAGTGTTGATATGGCACTGTCACTGGTTGATAATTATGATGAAACGGTCAGGGATAAGGTTGAGAATCTTGAGGGCATCATAGATACCTATGAGGATGAGGTCGGTTCTTATATGGTAAAGCTCAGCAGCAAGGAGCTATCCCATGAGGACAGCCAGAAGGTGTCGATCGGACTTCATGTCATAGGTGACCTTGAGAGAATGTCTGATCACGCCATAACCATAGCGGATATATGTAGGAAGATGAATGAGGCGGGCGCGTCCTTTTCAGAAAAGGCAAAGTCAGAACTTGGTGTATACAAGGATGCAGTTCAGAACATAGTCAGCATGACTGTGGAGGCTTATGACAAAGAAGACCTTCAGGAGGCATCCCATGTGGAGCCGCTTGAGGAAGCAATTAATGAGCTCAACAGTGCGGTTAAGAAGCAGCATATCAAGAGACTTCAGAAGGGCAAATGTACCATTGAGCTCGGAATATCACTGGAGAATCTTATCAACAACTATGAGAGAGTTGCAGACCACTGTTCCAACGTGGCGGTGGCAATGCTCCAGTTAAAATCAGACAACTTTGATACACATGAATATCTGGACAACATGAAGAAAGATTCCAACATAGATTTCCAGAGCATGTACACATATTACAGAGAGATATACAAGCTGAAGTGATATCTGGCGTGCATTTATATAAAAAATAATGATAAAAATAAAATGCAATATGCATGTAAATGAAAGTGGTATTGTATAGGGAAAGGAGACAAAATGGCAGTACATATTTATATTGTAGAAGACGATAAGAATATAAGAGAGATAGAGATGTTTGCTTTGAAAAACAGCGGATATGTGGTGGAGGAGTTTGAGAATGCGAAATCCTTCTTCTCAAGGTCTGTGGAGAAGGTCCCTGATCTGGTACTCTTGGATATCATGCTCCCTGACATGGATGGTCTTGAGATTGTGAAGAAGCTCAGGAGCAGACCTGATACTGTCAGAGTTCCGATTATCCTTGTGACAGCCAAGACTACAGAGCTTGACAAGGTCAAGGGACTGGATATAGGAGCGGATGATTACCTCACCAAGCCATTTGGCGTGATGGAGCTCATATCCAGGGTCAAGGCGCTGCTCAGAAGAAGCAGGGCGCTGCAGGATGACAAGCAGCTGGTACTCGGGGATATAACCCTTGATTCAGAGAGACGCGAGGTGCATGTGGGCGGCGAGTTGTGTGAGCTTACCTTCAAGGAGTTTGAACTCTTAAAGCTTCTCATGGTGAATGCAGGAATAGTTCTTCACAGAGACACGATCATGTCGGATGTGTGGGGAACGGATTACGAGGGCGAATCCAGAACCCTTGATATGCATATCAAGACTTTGAGACAGAAGCTTGGCGAAGCAGGTAATATGATAAAGACAGTTAGAAATGTAGGGTATAAGATGGAGTAGCATATGGGTAAGAGAGACGATAAAAGACTGAAAAAGGTTATCAATCTGGAGTTTATCATCTTTTCACTGGTGGCCATAGCGGTGACCATGGTTCTGTCGACATTCATATTCTATGAGGTGTACAAGGCAGAGATCATAAGGGATCTGAAGGGCTATGCTGAGGTGTTTAAGAATACCGGAGATTTCGACGCGGATGACACCGGTGTGTATGCAAGCGTGGATACCAATGACCTCAGACTGACGCTTATAGCGCCTGACGGCAGTGTTCTGTATGACAATCAGGCCGATGAGACTTCCATGCAGAACCACCTTGACAGACCAGAGATAGCAGAGGCATTTGAAAATGGTGATGGACAGGTTATAAGAAAGTCGGAAACCCTCAATAAGAGCACATATTACTATGCGATACTGCTCAAGTCTGGAAGGGTGCTGAGAATAGCGAGGGAGACCAACAATGTAATCAGTATGTTCCTTGCGGCTGTGCCGGTCATGCTGGTGGTGATGGCGATCCTGGTCTGTGTCACCATCATAGTGACACACTATCTGACCAGAAACATATTGAAACCAATAGAGCAGATGGCAAACAGTCTGGACGACGATACCCACATAGTTGCGTACAAGGAGATGCGGCCATTTATAGATATGATACAGAAGCAGCATGCGGATATAGTGAAGAGCTCACAGATGAGACAGGAGTTCACGGCAAATGTATCACATGAGCTCAAGACGCCGCTCACATCCATATCGGGGTATTCGGAGCTTATCGAGACAGGTATGGCCACCGAGGCGGATGTACATCATTTTGCAACTGAGATCCACAAGAACTCCAACAGACTTCTCACCCTCATCAATGACATAATCAGACTGTCAGAGCTGGATGTATCTGAGGATGCGCCACTGATGGAGAAGATCGATCTGGCGGTCATAGCCAGAACAGCCACGGATATGCTGGCGATAAACGCAGAGAAGAACAGTGTGACACTCAGCTATGATGGCAGTCACGGATATATATATGCGAACAAGATGATGATGGAGGAGCTTGTGTATAACCTCACAGACAACGCCATCAGATATAACAATAAGAATGGAAGTGTGGATGTATCTGTAAAGGCAGAGGATGGCAAGGTTATACTCAGGGTGAAGGATACGGGAATAGGAATCCCGAAGGAGCATCAGGAGAGGATATTTGAACGATTCTACAGAGTGGACAAGAGCAGATCGAAGTCCACAGGTGGCACAGGACTTGGCCTGGCCATAGTAAAGCATATAGTTGCCCGCAACAATGCACAGCTTGATATGGACAGTGAACCAGGTAAGGGAACTGACATAAAGGTTACATTTGACGCATACAGGGAAGATGAACAATGATGCAGTCGAAATCAATGAATTTTGATGGGGAATGCTGTAAAAGAACAGAATAGATGCTACAATAAAAAGGAGCCTGGTGGAAGTGTATTAGCCAGACTCCTTAAGTATATTGGTATTCACACACACCGACATTAAGTTCGAAAATATGTGAAATCTTCTGAATTTAATAATATAATACAGCATGTTACGGAAAAAATCAAGTGGTAATTATGCATAACATACAATGCGGTTTATACATAATTCACAAAACATGCAGTTGAAAGGCAGATAATTTTGGCGGATCGGAAGGAAACAAATTCTTGATTATTGAATTTTATAGTATTACTATATGGTCTTGAATAAGGAGAGTGATAGTATGTCAGCAAACGAATATTTAAGGGCTCAGAAGCTTGGTGAGAAGAGATATCAGGCAGCCGTAGCAAAAAATGAATATCCATATCTTCCGGTTTTGGATGAAATAATATCACCATCCGACACTGTGGGTGAGGTGAATCTTGGTCTCCAGACCATATCGCTTGACCGCGTGGTTGGAACCGCTACCGCTGCAAGGACGACGGCGTTTGCTAGTAATTTTATGCCTATATTGGATTATCATACTGAATTTGGAATGAAATGGGCCGCATTGTGTGAGTCCCACATAGAGGAAGGTATACATGACCCGATAAAGGTATATGAGTATATGAACAAATTCTATGTAGTAGAAGGAAATAAGAGAGTGAGTGTGCTCAAATACTTTGGTGCGGACTCAGTTCCTGCCATGGTTACAAGAAAGATACCTAGAAGGACAGACTCACTTGAGAATAAGATATATTTTGAATTTATAGATTTCCACAAGCAGACGGGGATCAACTATGTATATTTCTCACAGCTCGGTGGATATGATAAGCTCAGGGAGTTCATAGGGATCACTAAAGATGCGGTTTTCACAGAGGATGAGAGACTGGATTTCAACTCGGCACATCTCGCATTTGAGAAGGCTTATCTTGCTAAGAAGGGCAATGAGGAACTCACTATAACAGTGGACGATGCCATGCTTGTATTCCTCAATGTGTATGGCTATGAAGCTCTTAAGAACATGACTACATCCCAGGTGAAGGACAGTGTTGACAAGGTATGGAATGAGATAGTCCTCACAAATGAGAAGAAGGATAAGACGGTTCTTCCAAAGCTCGATCCTGTGGAGCCTAAGAAGTCCATACTCGACAGGGTTATAAAGCCATCAGGCCCTTCGAACCTGAAGGTGGCATTTGTGTATGATAAGTCGCCAGCCAACTCGGTCTGGACATACAGCCATGAACTGGGTAGAATGGACATGGAGAATAAACTCGGAGATTCTGTCGACAGCAGAACCTTCTGTAATGTGGATACACCTGCCAAGCTGACAGAGTGCCTTGGAAGACTTGTGGATGAGAAGTATGATGTGATATTTACGACAGGGCCTGAGATGCTTCCTGAGGCTCTTAAGACTGCAGTGCTCCACCCGGAGATAAAGATACTTAACTGTTCCCTCAGCCTTGCGAACAGCCATGTGCGTACCTATTATGCAAGAATGTACGAGGTGAAGTTCCTCACCGGTATGATAGCGGGAAGCCTGTGTGCTGACGGACAGATAGGATATGTAGCTGATTATCCGATATTCGGAACAACAGCGAACATCAATGCATTTGCCATCGGAGCAAGGATGGTCAACCCTAGGGCAAAGATATATCTGCAGTGGACGAAGGTTAAGAATGCTGATCCACAGAAGTTCTTCGAGAGAAATGGAATAACATATATATCCGATAGAGACATGATCATGCCGGATGATGCGTCACGAAACTTCGGACTTTATCACTATGATCAGAATGGAGAGGTCGTCAACCTTGCCATGCCTTTCTACAACTGGGGTGCATTCTATGAGAGGATCCTTAGATCCATACTGGAGGGCAACTGGAAGCAGGAGGAGAAGAACGAGACCAGCAATGCGATAAGCTACTGGTGGGGTATGTCAGCGGGAATAGTTGACGTCATATGCTCAAAGCACCTTCCGGCCGGAACACAGAAGCTCATATCGGTTATGACAAACCTCATAAGAGAGGGCGCTATCACACCGTTCAGCGGAAAGCTTACATCCCAGAACGGAATAGTGAGAAATGAAGATGACGGAGCGATGCTCCATGAAGATATACTCAAGATGGATTGGCTTGCTGAGAATGTAGTGGGCATGCTCCCTACAGAGGACGATCTTGTCGATGAGGCAAAGACGGTAGTTGCACTTCAGGGTATAGACACACCGGAGAGTCTGGAGCTCAAGTCGGTTCCGGAAGTGAAATAAGATAAATCTCCTACGGAGAAGGTATACTGTAGTACAGGGGAATAGATACGTGAAGATTTTGTTGTTGGCGGATGAAGAATCCAAGTATTTGTGGGATTATTTTGATAAGAGTAAGGTCGAGGGAATAGATCTGATAATATCCTGTGGCGATTTATCGCCACAGTATTTGTCGTTCCTTGCGACATTCAGTCATGCGCCCGTTCTCTATGTCCATGGCAATCACGACGTGTGCTACAAGGATACACCGCCGGGGGGCTGCGAGTGCATAGACGACAAGCTTTATGTGTATAAGGGTGTCAGAATTCTGGGACTTGGCGGTTCGATGGAATACAAGTTTGGTGGTGCGGATCATCAGTATTCCGAGCGTGCGATGGCCAGAAGAGTACGGAAACTCAGGTTTAAGATCATGAGGAACAAGGGCTTTGACATACTTGTTGCCCATTCGCCTGCATACAGGATAAATGATTCCGAGGATCTCCCACATACAGGTTTTAAGTGTTTCAGAACGCTTATGGAGGAGTACAGACCTAAGTATTTTGTCCATGGCCATGTGCATATAAATTATGGAAGAGATTTTGTCCGCGAATCAAAATACGAGGACACGACGATCATAAATGCCTATGAGAGATATATTATTGAAATTTAGACAGAAATATTTTGAAATTAAATAATTTCGGCGAAAAGACAGGAATAAATCAAATTTATTGCTGTCTTTCTTGCGAAAACGGAGTTTTTTTGATAAACTGTGGTGAGTTGATATAGTTTATTGATAAGGTCCGGAGAAGCTTCGGGATGATGAACAGGGATTGGATAAAGGAAGGAGACATGAGGTTTGGAAAGAAACAGCGAGGAATATAACAGAATACTGGATGAGCTTACAGGTTATTGTACAGAATCTGGCAAGATAGACCAGAACCTCTATGTCAATTATGATGTCAAGAGAGGCCTCAGAGATTCCACAGGAAAAGGTGTACTCACGGGACTCACAGAGATATCTGATGTCATAGGATATGATGTAATAGATGGAGAGAGAGTGCCGACTGATGGTCGTCTGTATTATCAGGGGTACAATGTTGAGGATCTCGAGAGAGGTTTTCACGGAAGTAAATTCGGATTTGAGGAGACTATGTATCTTCTGTTGTTTGGAAAGCTTCCAAATGAGCAGCAGTTTAAGAGATTTGTTGAGATGATGGAGTGCTATAGGGAGCTTCCTAGAAAGTTTACAAGAGATGTTATCCTCAAAGCACCAAGCAAGAATATGATGAACGTTCTGCAGAGATGTGTTCTCACACTCTATTCATATGATGATAATCCGGATGATATAAGCATAGAGAATGTTCTCAGACAGTGTATGGAATTGATAGCACAGTTCCCTGTGATTGCCGCATATGGTTATCAGGGCTACAAGCACTATTTCCACGACATGAGTCTTGTAATACACAATCCGAAGCCGGGGCTTTCCACTGCGGAGAATTTCCTGAGGCTTATCAGATCGGATAAGAAATATACAGAGCTTGAGGCGCAGGTGCTTGACATATGTCTGGTTATACACGCTGAGCATGGTGGTGGTAATAACTCCACATTTACAACTCATGTAGTATCGTCGACAGGAACAGACACATATTCTGCAGTTGCAAGTTCACTTGGATCGCTGAAGGGACCTAAGCATGGTGGTGCGAACCTCAAGGTTCAGCAGATGTTTGATGACCTCAAGAGCAATGTCAAGAACTGGGATGATGAGGCTGCACTGGAGAAATATCTCACAGGACTTCTTGACAAGAAGGGCTTTGACCATTCAGGCCTTATATATGGAATGGGTCATGCGGTATACACCAACTCAGATCCTAGAGCTAGGATACTCAAGGGATATGCAGAGAGACTTGCCCAGGAGAAGGGCAGGACAAAGGAATTTGAGCTGTACAAGAAGGTTGAGGAGATATCAGGAAGACTGCTTGCGGCCAGAAGACGCAGCGGCAAGCCTATATCGGCAAATGTAGACTTCTACAGTGGATTTGTATATACGATGCTCGGTATCCCTATCGAGCTGTTTACTCCTATATTTGCCATCGCACGTATTGCAGGATGGTCAGCGCATAGAATAGAGGAGCTTGTCAATGCCGGCAAGATCATCAGACCTGCATACAAGTATGTGGGAACACACAGAGAGTATCTGCCGATGGAAGACAGATAAAGTTATGTACGGCAGATTAAGATAAAGTCGGAGAATACAATAGACATGCATACAGCGCTTCAATCTTCAATAGACAAGGTTGGGGCGCTTAGTGCATTTGATGACAAGGAGATGACCTGGAACATGAAAGATAAGAATAAGAACGCAAAGACTGAGGAAAAGACAAATGTCATGCGCATACTTGACAGCAAGAAGATAAAGTACAACCATTATTGTTATGTGGAGACGGGCGAGACGAATGGAGAGAAGGTTGCTGCCATACTTGGACAGGATCCTGCGTATGTGTATAAGACCCTGGTGACCGTTGCGAAGTCCGGCGCAAATTACGTGTTTGTAATTCCTGTCAAGGAGGAACTTGATCTCAAGAAAGCTGCGAAGGCTGTGGGAGAGAAGTCGATAGATATGCTCAAGGCAAAGGAACTCCTCCCTCTTACCGGATATATACATGGCGGCTGCTCACCTATCGGTATGAAGAAGTTTTTCAGGACCACGATAGATGCAAGTGCTGAAGATCTTGATAAGATGTATGTGAGTGCGGGTAAGGTTGGGTATCAGATAGAGATAGCCCCTGCGGATCTGGAGAAGGTCATACGTCTGGAGTATGTGGATGTGACGGTGTAAAGGATTAAATTACGTGACAAAAAAGCTGAAATTAAGAAGCTGAAAAATTAAAAAAACAGGAATATGAGCCCCTATAACGAAGTTTGCTGGGTTTCATATTCCTGCTTTTAGTTTATCTGCAAAATGTATCTGCCTCGACCGATCCGTTGTTATCTCTGCCATCTTCCGGCGGCACCGCAAGGAAGAACAAGACCTGTCTCTGTGACAGGAAGTCCGATCTCATCTGCCACAACATGTCCGCCAAATCTGCTCTTTACCTCTGTGGATATCATATATGTGAGCACCGCAGGCGCGAGACCTGTTGTATATGAATTTACAAGGAAGAAAAGCGGCTTGTCACAGAGAAGTTGGCTGCAGAGCTTGATGAAAGGATGGATCTTCTCTTCGATCTTCCATATCTCACCCTTTGGTCCTCTGCCGTATGAAGGAGGATCCATGATGATCGCGTCATATTTGTTGCCTCGTCTGATCTCTCTTTCAACAAATTTCACACAGTCGTCAACTATCCATCTGATCGGTGCGTCGGCGAGCCCTGATGATGCTGCGTTTTCCTTTGCCCAGGTAACCATTCCCTTGGATGCATCAACATGGGTGACTGCAGCTCCGGCTTTGGCGGCTGCGCATGTTGCACCCCCTGTGTATGCGAACAGGTTCAACACCTTAATATCCTTTTTAGGTGAGTTCTTTATCAGTTCGCTGAACCAGTCCCAGTTGGCAGCCTGCTCAGGGAACAGACCAGTGTGCTTGAAGCTGAATGGCTTCAGATTGAAAGTCAGATCCCTGTAATTTATCGTCCACTGCTTAGGCAGGCTGAAAAACTCCCATTCTCCGCCGCCTTTGTTGCTTCTATGATAATGTCCGTTCAGTTTATTCCATGCAGGATTTTTCTTTGGAGTGCTCCACAGAACCTGGGGATCTGGTCTGAGTAGAGTGTATTTGTCCCAACGCTCAAGCTTTTCTCCGTCAGAGCAGTCAATAACTTCATAATCCTTCCATCCATCTGCTATCCACATATATGTAATCCTTCCTTATAAAAATAACTTCAAAAAATATATCCTATAGATTATACTTGTATCAAAGCACTGCGTCAAGGCTGCTGTGTGCATAGATTGATGACAGAGATTAATTACGATACAGATTGTTGGTAATGGAGAAGTTGGAATAATGGCAGATATAAGTATAAAAGAATTAATGGAAGAGATGGTACAGAGTGATCCCCACAAGATTATCCTCAGTGGCGGACGCGGTGAATACAGAAAAGTGGTATTTGAGAGAAAAATCATAGGCGGTAAAAGGTGCTTTCAGATAGAAAGGTATACGGAGAAGCAGGTGTTCCACCAGAATATAGATGAGGACGAGCTTGAAGAAGCACTGGCCGGAGATCTGCAGGATGGATTCAGACAGATAAACATGTTCTCGGCCCGGGAGGAGTGGGATGTGAAGATCTCAAAGAAGGGCAAAGTAGCTGTGAATAAGAGGCACACGGAGAATAAACTCATAACTGTTCAGGGGAACAACCGAAGAAAGAAATACATACTTGAAGAGGGAATGGATATCCCTGTATTTACCCATCTGGGCATATTTACAAAGGATGGCAAGGTTGTGCACTCCATGTATGACAAGTTTAAGCAGATCAACAGATTTGCGGAGATCGTGGACAATGTCATGAAGAGCTACAACAAACCTTCTATTAATATAGTAGATTTTGGATGCGGCAAATCGTATCTGACATTTATAGTTTACTATTATCTGCATGAGGTTAAGGGGCTTGATGTCCATATAACCGGCCTGGATCTCAAGGAGCAGGTGATAAAAGACTGCAATGCGCTGGCGGAACAGTTTGGATATACCGGACTAAAATTCGAACTTGGGGATATAAATGGGTATAAGACGGATGTGGATGTGGATATGGTCATGACGCTGCATGCGTGTGATGTTGCCACGGACTATGCGCTGTACAATGCCATTTGCTGGAACGCACAGTATATATTGTCCGTGCCTTGCTGCCAGCATGAGCTGAATAAACAGATGCATTCTGATGAACTGGCTGCGCTGACAAGATACGGTATCATCAAGGAGAGGATAGCTGCGCTGGCAACAGATTCCATCCGTGGACATATGCTTGAGGCGTGTGGATATAAGACTGATATAATGGAATTTATAGACATTGCACATTCGCCTAAAAATCTGCTCATAAGAGCTGTGAAGAAAAATGTATCTCCGGACAGGAGAAAGAAGGCTCTTAAGGATGCGGAAGCACTTTGTGAGGAGTTTGGATTCAAACAGACTCTGATGGAGATGATTAAGGCAGATGGCAGGATATAATTGGATTAAACCTGTGGTTTGTTGTGTGTGTGATGGTTGTGGCATATTATTAAGGAGGATATCATGAGGGCTGCGCTGTATATAGATTGTGATAGCATAGAGGCAAAGGCTGTGCCTGTTATATATGAGGATATAATCAGAACGGACAAGCTTGTGATCTGCAAGATGTTTAATTCCGACAAAGACGATGACAGCTTTGTGGAGAGTGCAGGGAGGTTCAGAATACAGGACTGCATGCACGGAGAGTATAAGGTGTCATCGGCGATGGTTGCGCTGGCCGTGGAGGTTATGGCGGATGCTGCGCTTTCAAAGCCAGAGCGCATATATATAGCAACGGGGGACAGTCTGACAGTACCGCTTCTCGACAAGCTGAGGCTCACGGATATAGAGGTTGTGGTTGCCGGTCCATGTGACGCAGACAAAATCCTTGTGAACAGCGCCCAGAGATATATGTATATAGATGTTCTTGCCGGAGGAAAATGCACTGCTGATATACCGGATATAGGTGATATAGCAAAGGAGATATATTCGGTTTCTTCCTATTATAAAGGACAGGGAAGAGATGCTGTCATGGAACAGGTGTATGAAGGCGTTGTGAGAAGATACCCGGATTTTGATGTCAGAAATTATGGCTATACTCATCTTGATACATTTGTGGAGAATAATGTGAGTGGAGTGAAGGTTTATACCGATGAGAATGGCGTGACAAAGCTGACGTTGGTCGATGACAGGGAGGAGATAGACACATTTGCATATGAGTATATGACGGGCAGGGGATATAAGATAGATGATATGGCAGAGCTGCTCGATGCGATTCGAAGCAGATTCCCTGGGTTTGCGATGGAGAATTATGGTTACCATACAGATTACGGGTTCATCTTAAGCTTTTCGAAGTTTGAGATATGGGAGAACAAGGGGATTAAGATGAAGAGGACATTCAAGCTGAGTGAATCTGGCGAGTGATACCCTGTAAATACCCGTTAAAAAAATTCAAAAAAACATAAAAAAATTAAAAAAACCTCTTGATTTAAAGAAATCCCTAGTATATAATCAAACGTGCTGTGGCATGATAGCTGAGAAGCGGAGGTTGCTGCGTACATATATGACGCAGGTTTTTCGTGGAGCGAATGTCAATTTACAAAACTGGCGACAAGTCACTGTACAATATAACCGTCTGTCAAGAGGACAGAAACGACGTGATGGTTCTGGGTTTTAACTTAGGACACACACGGGAGAGTGTACAGTCACCGCTTGTTGTACTAAGATTAAGTGCGAAAAGGAGGCGGCTTTTTTTATGGCAAATCAGATTATGAGAATTACACTTAAGGCTTATGACCACAAACTTATCGACAAGGCAGCAGCACAGATTGTTGATACAGTTAAGAAGACTGGCGCAAAGGTAAGCGGACCAGTTCCAATGCCTACTAAGATTGAGAAGATCACAATCTTAAGAGCAGTTCATAAGTACAAGGACTCAAGAGAGCAGTTTGAGCAGAGAACTCATAAGAGACTTATCGATGTTGTAGCACCAACTCAGAAGACAATTGATGCATTACAGAAGATCGATCTGTCCGCTGGCGTGTTCATCGATGTTAAGATGAAATAATCAAAGTCAGACAGCAATTCAAAAGAAACCCAATTAGATGCGGACTAATTTAAAACAAACCGCAGAAACAATTAAATAACAGTACCTAATGCATTTTCGGATGTAATTTAGTATGATTGCAGATGCAATCCGCTGTGAATTAAATTAGGAGGAAACAGAAATGAAGAAGGCTATATTAGCTACAAAAGTCGGAATGACACAGATTTTCGACGAGAACGGTGTATTAACACCAGTTACAGTATTGCAGGCTGGTCCATGTGTTGTAACCCAGATCAAAACAGTTGAGAATGACGGTTACGATGCAATTCAGGTAGGATTCGGCGAGAAGAAGGAAAGAGTAACAACAAAGGACGTATCAGGAAAGAAAGTTATCAGAAATCCACATGGTGCTGGTAAGGCAGAGGTTGGTCATGCTAAGAAGGCAGGAACAACTCCAAAGGCTTTCTATAGAGAGTTCAGACTTGAGAACACTGCTGAGTACGAGCTTGGCGCAGAGATCAAGGCAGACGTATTTGCTGCTGGCGACAAGATTGATGTTACTGCTAAGTCAAAGGGTAAGGGATACGCAGGCGGTCTTAAGAGACACGGCCTTAAGTCAGGTCCTTCAGGACATGGTTCAAAGTATCACAGACATGCAGGTTCAAACGGTTCTGCAACTACTCCAGGTAGAGTATTCAAGGGCAAGAAGATGCCTGGACATATGGGTAGCGTAAGAGTTACAATCCAGAACCTTGAGGTAGTTAAAATAGATGTTGAGAACAATGTAATCTTGGTTAAGGGCGCTGTTCCAGGACCAAAGAAGTCATTGGTTATGATTAAAGATACAGTAAAGTCTGGTAAGTAGGGCTTTGGAAAGGAGAGACAACAATGGCATCAGTTAAGGTTTATGACATTGAAGGCAAAGAAGTTGAGACATTAGAGCTCAATGATGCAGTTTTCGGTGTAGAAATAAATGAGCATATAATGCATAAGGCTGTAGTTGGTCAGTTAGCCAACAACCGTCAGGGAACACAGAGCGCTAAGACACGTTCAGAAGTTTCTGGTGGTGGAAGAAAGCCTTGGAGACAGAAGGGAACTGGTCATGCTAGACAGGGTTCAACAAGATCTCCACAGTGGACGGGCGGCGGAGTTGTATTCGCACCAAAGCCAAGAGATTATTCAGTTAAGATGAATAAGAAAGAGAAGCAGCTTGCTATGAAGTCAGCACTTTCATCAAAGGTTGCTGAGAACAAGCTGGTAGTAGTTGACAAGCTTGATCTTCAGGAGGCTAAGACAAGCGTATTTGCAAAGATCCTTGCAAAGCTTTCAGCTCCTAAGGCTCTTGTAGTAACAAAGGATAAGAACAATAACGTTGTTCTTTCAGCAAACAACATTCCAACAGTTAAGACAACAGTAGCTAATTCACTTAGCGTATACGATATTCTCAAGTATGAGAAGCTTGTTCTTACTAAGGAAGCAGTTGCAGCAATTGAGGAGGTGTACGCATAATGGCAGATATCAAATATTATGACGTTATACTTAAGCCGGTGATCACAGAGAAGAGCATGAACGCTATGGCTGAGAAGAAATATACATTCCTTGTTCATCCAGAAGCAAACAAGTCACAGGTTAAGGAAGCTGTAGAGAAGATGTTCGAGGGAACAAAGGTTGCAAAGGTCAACACAATGAACAATGACGGTAAGGTCAAGAGACGTGGTATGACACTTGGTAACACAGCAAAGTACAAGAAGGCTATCGTTCAGCTTACAGCTGACAGCAAGGACATCGAGATCTTCGAGGGACTTTAAGATATAGCCGTGGGTGGCTGCACAGTATAGCCGCTCATCACATTAGTTGTATACGCAATCAAAGCGTGAGAATAAATTGAACCGAAAGGAGAACAACAATGGGAATTAAGACATATAACCCATATACACCTTCCAGAAGAAATATGACTGGCCTTGATTTCTCAGAGATCACAAAGACAACTCCAGAGAAGTCACTCGTTGTTTCAACAAGCAAGACAGCCGGTCGTAACAATCAGGGTAAGATAACAGTAAGACATCACGGTGGTGGTGCTAAGAGAAAGTATAGAATAATAGATTTCAAGAGAAATGACAAAGATGGTATTCCAGCAACAGTAGCTGCAATCGAGTATGATCCAAACAGATCAGCAAATATTGCACTTCTGTTCTATGCAGATGGAGAGAAGAGATACATCCTTGCTCCTTTCAAGCTTGCAGTTGGCGATGTGCTGATGAATGGCGCAGAGGCAGAGATCAAGGTTGGTAACTGTCTTCCACTTCAGAATATTCCAGTTGGTACTCAGGTACACAACATCGAGCTTTATCCAGGTAAGGGCGGACAGTTAGTTCGTTCAGCAGGAAACGCTGCACAGCTCATGGCTAAGGAAGGAAAGTATGCAACACTTAGACTTCCATCAGGCGAGATGAGAATGGTTCCGATTATCTGTAGAGCAACAGTTGGACAGGTAGGAAACATCGAGCATGGCCTTGTTAACATTGGTAAAGCCGGTCGTAAGCGTCATATGGGCGTTAGACCAACAGTTCGTGGTTCTGTCATGAACCCTAATGACCATCCACATGGTGGTGGAGAAGGTAGAGCACCTATCGGTCGTCCAGGTCCTTCTACTCCATGGGGCAAGCCAGCAATGGGTCTCAAGACAAGAAAGAAGAACAAGCAGTCTAATAAGTTGATCGTAAGACGTAGAGACGGTAAGAATGTTAAATAGTTAAGGAGGAAGAAATATGGCTCGTTCATTAAAAAAAGGACCATTCGCAGATGCACATCTGCTTAAGAAGGTAGATGCTTTAAACGCTGCTAATAAGACAGAAGTTATAAAGACCTGGTCAAGACGTTCAACAATCTTCCCATCATTCGTTGGCCACACATTTGCCGTTCATGATGGAAGAAAGCACGTACCAGTATATGTAACAGAAGATATGGTAGGACATAAGCTCGGTGAGTTCGTAGTTACCAGAACATACAGAGGTCATGGTAAGGACGAAAAGAAGGGTAGAAGATAATATTAGGAATATTTGAAAGGAGGACTTTTCAAAATGGCTAAAGGACATAGATCCCATGACAAGAGACTCAGAAATGAGAACAAAGATACAAGACCATCAGCTAAGGTTTCATACGCAAGAGTATCAGTAACCAAGGCATGTTTTGTGCTTGACGCTATCAGAGGTAAGGATGTTCAGACAGCACTTGCTATCGTAGAATACAACCCAAGATATGGCTCAAGCGTTATAGAGAAGCTTTTGAAGTCTGCTATTGCTAACGCTGAGAACAACAATGGCATGAAGAAGGAGGACCTTTACGTAGCAGAGTGTTACGCTAACAAGGGACCTACAATGAAGAGAGTTCATCCAAGAGCACAGGGTAGAGCATATAGAATCGAGAAGAGAACAAGCCACATCACAATCGTGCTTGACGAGAAATAGGAGGTAAAATATGGGACAGAAAGTTAATCCTCATGGTTTAAGAGTCGGCATTATCAAAGATTGGGATTCAAACTGGTATGCTGACAAGAGAAATGACGAGTTTGCTAAGAACTTAGCAGAAGATCAGATCCTTAGAAAATACTTAAAGACAACTCTTTACAAGTCAAACATCTCAAAGATCGAGATCGAGAGATCAGCAAAGAATGTAAAGATCGTATTATACACAGCTAAGCCTGGAGTAGTAATCGGAAAGGGTGGAGCCGGAATCGAGAAGATCAAGGCTGACGCTCAGAAGTTAACAGATAAGAAGCTCTTTATCGACGTTAAGGAGATCAAGAAGCCGGATGCTGACGCTCAGCTCGTTGCAGAGAACATCGCAGCACAGCTTGAGAATCGTATCGCATTCAGAAAGGCTATGAAGTCTTGCATGGGTAGAACAATGAAGTCAGGCGCACAGGGTATCAAGTGTGCATGTTCAGGTCGTCTTGGCGGTGCTGATATGGCTAGAACAGAGTTCTACAGCGAGGGAACAATTCCTCTTCAGACACTCCGTGCTGATATCGATTACGGATTTGCTGAAGCAGATACAACATATGGTAAGGTTGGCGTAAAGACATGGATCTACCATGGTGAAGTACTTCCAACAAAGACAGTAAAGGAAGGGGGAAATAAATAATGTTAATGCCAAAGAGAGTAAAGCGTCGTAAGCAGTTCAGAGGAACAATGGCTGGTAAGGCACTTAGAGGCAATAAGATTACAAACGGTGAGTATGGTCTCGTAGCATTAGAGCCAGCTTGGATCAAGTCAAACCAGATCGAGGCAGCCAGAATTGCAATGACAAGATATATGAAGCGTAGTGGTAAGGTATTTATCAAGATTTTCCCTGACAAGCCAGTTACAGCAAAGCCAGCTGAGACTCGAATGGGTTCTGGAAAGGGAGCACTTGAGTATTGGGTAGCAGTAGTTAAGCCAGGCAGAGTTATGTTTGAGGTTCAGGGCGTACCTGAGGAGGTAGCTAAAGAGGCTCTCAGACTCGCTATGCACAAGCTTCCACTTAAGTGTAAGATCGCATCAAAGGAAGAGTTAGAGGAGGTAGCAGGCAGTGAAAACTAAGGATTTTATGAACGAATTAAATAGCAAGTCCGTTGACGATCTCCAGAAAGATTTAGTAGCTGCAAAGAAGGAATTATTCAACCTGAGATTCCAGAATGCTACAAATCAGCTTGACAACACAAGCAGAATCAAGGACGTTAGAAAGAATATAGCAAGAATACAGACAGTTATAGCCCAGAAGGCTAATGCTTAATTATCTTGGAAGGAGGAATTATTGTGGAAAGAAATCTGAGAAAAACACGTGTTGGTATAGTTACAAGTGACAAGATGGATAAGACAATCGTTGTTTCTATCGTAGATAATGTTAAGCATCCTCTTTATGGTAAGATTGTAAAGAGAACAGTAAAGCTGAAGGCTCATGACGAGAATAACGAGTGCAAGATTGGCGATAGAGTAAAGGTTATGGAGACAAGACCATTATCAAAGGATAAGAGATGGAGACTTGTTGAGATCATCGAGAAGGCAAAGTAAGGAGGCAAATTAAATGGTTCAGCAGGAAACAAGACTTAAAGTTGCTGATAACACAGGTGCAAAAGAGTTACTTTGTATCAGAGTGTTAGGCGGATCAGTTAGAAGATATGCGAATATCGGCGATATCATCGTTGCCTCTGTTAAGGATGCAACACCAGGCGGAGTTGTAAAGAAGGGCGATGTAGTTAAGGCCGTTGTAGTTAGAACAAAGCATGGCGCTCGTCGTAAGGATGGTTCATACATCAAGTTTGACGAGAACGCTGCTGTAATTATAAAAGACGATATGAATCCAAGAGGTACACGTATCTTTGGACCAGTTGCAAGAGAGCTCCGTGATAAGAAATTCATGAAGATCGTATCACTTGCACCTGAAGTATTATAAGGAGGTGTGACTATGGCAACAATGAAGATTAAGAAAGATGATATGGTACAGGTTATCGCTGGTAAGGACAAGGGCAAGAGCGGAAAGGTCGTTTCAGTAGATAAGAAGAATGGTACCGTAGTAGTTGAAGGAATCAACAAAGTATTTAAGCATAGCAAGCCAAGCATGGCTAACCAGCAGGGCGGAATCATCGAGATGGAAGCCCCACTTGACATCTCTAATGTAATGTATCTTTACAAGGGCAAGCCAGTTAGAGTTGGTTTTGAAGGAACTGGTAAGGATAAGGTTCGTGTAGCCAAAGTTGATGGCAAGACAGAGAAGATAGATTAATTGGAAGGAGGTCGTCTTAGGTGAGTAGACTTAAAGAAAAGTATGACGCTGAAATTAAGAGCGCCATGGTTGAGAAATTTGGATATAAGAATGTAATGCAGATACCAAAGCTCGATAAGATCGTTATCAATATGGGCGTTGGTGAAGCTAGAGAGAACGCTAAGGTTCTCGACGCTGCTATCAAGGATCTTGAGACAATCACAGGTCAGAAGGCAGTTGTAACAAGAGCAAAGAAGTCAGTAGCTAACTTCAAGCTGAGAGAGGGAATGCCTATCGGATGTAAGGTAACTCTTCGTGGCGAGAAGATGTATGAGTTCCTTGATCGTCTTGTAAATCTTGCACTCCCACGTGTACGTGACTTCAGAGGTATCAATCCAAACGGATTTGATGGAAGAGGTAACTACGCATTCGGTATTAAGGAGCAGCTTATCTTCCCTGAGATCGAGTACGATAAGGTAGATAAGGTTAGAGGTATGGATATAATTTGCGTAACAACAGCACAGACTGACGAGGAAGCTCGTGAGTTACTTACACTGTTCGGCATGCCTTATAGCAAATAATAAAGGAGGAGATTCGAGAAATGGCTAAGACATCAATGAAAGTTAAGCAGCAGCGCAAGCAGAAGTTCTCAACAAGAGAGTACACACGTTGCAGCATTTGTGGACGTCCACACTCAGTTTTAAAGAAGTACGGAATTTGTAGAATCTGCTTCCGTGAGTTAGCATATAAGGGACAGATTCCTGGCGTTAAGAAATCAAGCTGGTAAGAGTAAGAAGGAGGAAATTTATTATGTCAATGAGCGATCCAATTGCAGATATGCTTACAAGAATTCGTAATGCTAATACAGCAAAGCATGATACAGTAGAAATCCCTGCTTCAAAGATGAAGAAAGCTATTGCCGACATACTTTTATCAGAAGGATATGTTAAGGCTGTAGATATCGTTGAGGACGGTAAGTTCGAGACAATCAAGATCACATTGAAGTATGGTGCAGATAAGAACGAGAAGATCATCACAGGTCTTAAGAGAATTTCAAAGCCTGGTCTTCGAGTATACGCAAGCAAGGATGAGCTTCCAAGAGTACTTGGTGGACTTGGAACTGCTATTATCTCCACAAACAAGGGTGTATTAACAGATAAGGAAGCTAGAAAACAGAACGTAGGTGGAGAAGTACTTGCGTTTATTTGGTAAAAGGAGGACGGCAAAATGTCACGTATCGGAAGAATGCCTATCGCTGTACCTGCAGGCGTAACTGTAGATATAGCAGAAAATAATAAAGTGACTGTTAAAGGACCAAAGGGAACTCTTGAGAGAGTTCTCCCTGCGGAAATGGATATAAAGTTAGACGGCGATACAATCACAGTATCAAGACCTAACGACTTAAAGAAGATGAAATCACTTCACGGACTCACAAGAACACTTATCCACAACATGGTAGTAGGTGTTACAGAGGGTTACAAGAAGGAGCTTGAGGTTAACGGTGTAGGTTACAGAGCTCAGAAGCAGGGTAATAAGCTTGTTCTTGCTCTTGGTTATTCACACCCAGTTGAGATGGTTGATCCAGATGGTATCGAAACATCAGTTGATGGAAACAAGATCATAGTAAGCGGAATCAGCAAGGAAAAGGTTGGTCAGTACGCTGCTGAGATCAGAGAGAAGAGAGCACCAGAGCCATACAAGGGCAAGGGTATCAAGTATGTGGATGAGACTATCAGACGTAAAGTTGGTAAGACTGGTAAGAAATAATAAAGGAGTGAGATAAGATGATTAATAAAGAATCAAGAAGCGCAATTCGTGTAAAGAAGCATATGCGTGTTCGTAATCGTTTAGCTGGAACAACAGAGAGACCACGTTTAGCTGTATTCAGAAGTAATAATCATATGTACGCTCAGATTATTGATGATTCAGTTGGTAAGACATTAGTAGCAGCATCTACAACAGAGAAGGCTATTAAGGATGAGCTTGAGAAGACAAATGATGTTGATGCAGCAGCTTACGTTGGTAAGGTTATTGCTGAGAGAGCACTTGAGAAGGGTATCAAGACTGTTATCTATGATAGAGGCGGTTTCGTATACCACGGTAAGGTTCAGGCATTAGCAGATGCAGCGAGAGAAGCTGGTCTGGAATTCTAGTAAGGAGGAAGAACAACGTATGAAGCGTGAAATAATTGATGCAAGTAAGTTAGAGTTAGAAGATAAAGTTGTTGCCATCAAGCGTGTAACAAAGGTTGTTAAGGGTGGACGTAATTCTAGAGTTGCAGCTCTCGTAGTTGTTGGTGATAGAAATGGCCACGTTGGCGTTGGTGTTGGCAAGGCAGTTGAGACTCCAGAAGCTATCCGTAAGGGTAAGGAGGATGCTGCAAAGCATTTAGTTACAGTTCCTGTAAATGAAGTTGGTAGTATCCCTTACGACTGGAATGGACAGTTCGGCAGTGCTTCAGTTCTTCTGAAGACAGCTCCAGAAGGTACTGGTATCATCGCTGGTGGTCCTGCTCGTAGCGTACTTGAGCTTGCAGGATATAAGAACATCCGTACAAAGTCCTTAGGATCAAACAACAAGCAGAACGTAGTTCTTGCAACAATCAAGGGCCTTACAGAGATCAAGAACCCAGAGGATATCGCAAGACTTCGTGGAAAATCTGTTGATGAGATACTTAACTAAGGAGGTATTAGAAGATGGCAGATAAGTTAAAGGTAACTTTGGTAAAGTCCCCTATCGGTGCTGTACCAAAGCATAGAAAGACAGTAGAGGCTCTTGGACTTAAGAAGGTTAATAAGTCAGTAGAGCTCCCAAATAACGCTGCAACACTTGGAATGGTTAAGCAGGTAAGTTATATGGTAAAGGTTGAGGAAGTATAAGAGAAGGAGGATACGCAGATCATGGATTTATCTACATTAAAGCCGGCTGAAGGCTCAAAGCACAGTGCTAATTTCCGTGTAGGCCGTGGACATGGTTCAGGAAATGGCAAGACTGCAGGTAAGGGACATAAGGGTCAGAAGGCACGTTCTGGATCACCTAGACCAGGTTTCGAAGGTGGACAGATGCCATTATATAGACGTCTTCCTAAGAGAGGCTTTAATTGCATCAATCACAAAGAGATCGTTGCAATCAATGTATCAGCTCTTGAGAGATTCGAGGATGGCTCAGACGTAACTGTTGAGACATTAGTAGAGGCAGGTATCATTAAGAATCCTCGTGATGGAGTTAAGATTCTTGGAAATGGAGAGTTAACTAAAAAGCTCAATGTTAAGGCTAATGCTTTTTCAAAGTCAGCAGCTGAGAAAATTGAAGCTCTTGGCGGAAAAGCAGAGGTGATGTAATATGTTCAAAACCTTAATCAATGCATTTAAGGTACAGGATATACGAAGAAGACTTTTATATACGTTCTTCATTCTCGTGGTAGTCAGACTTGGTAGTCTGATTACCGTTCCGGGAATAAGTGCGGATGCAATAAGAGAGTACATGCAGAATGCACTCGGTGATTCACTGAACATCTTCAGTTCATTCACCGGAGGATCGTTCGAGCAGATGTCGATCTTTGCATTGTCGGTAACACCTTACATTACAGCTTCCATCATCATACAGCTTCTCACCATTGCTATACCGGCTTTGGAAGAACTGCAGAAAGACGGAGAAGATGGTAGAAAGAAGATCACCGCTATCACAAGATATATGACAGTAGGTCTTGCTATTCTTGAGAGTGCTGGTCTTGTAGTAGGATTTGGAAACAAGGGAGTCATTGAGAATTATAACTTCTGGACAGTTCTTTGCATCGTAGTCATTCTTACGGCAGGAAGTGCTATAGTAATGTGGCTTGGCGAGAGAGCAACAGAGAAGGGTGTTGGCAATGGTATATCAGTAATCCTTCTGATAAACATCGTTTCAACAATGCCAAATGACTTCAAGAATTTATACACACAGTTCATGAAGGGCAGAGACTTTGTAAGATTTACACTTGTAGGGCTCATTATCCTTGCAGTTGTAGTTATTACAGTAGTATTTGTATGTGCACTTCAGGGCGCAGAGAGAAGAATTCCTGTACAGTATGCCAAGACAGTAAGAGGAAGAAAGACGATGGGAGGACAGTCCTCTCATATTCCACTTAAGGTCAATACTGCAGGTGTTATTCCGGTCATCTTTGCATCATCCATACTGTCTGTTCCACAGATCGTAGTGAATCTGTTCAACATCAAGACATCTGGTGTAGGAGCAAAGATAATCCAGGGTATGAGTCAGGGCTACTGGTTTAACAGATCTTATCCTTGGGCATCGATCGGTTTGATCGTATATATTTTACTTGTGTTCTTCTTCGCATATTTCTACACAGCGATCACATTCAATCCAATGGAGATTGCCAACAATATGAAGAAGAGTGGCGGTTTTGTCCCTGGTATAAGACCTGGACAGTCAACACAGGATTACCTTAATAAGATTTTAAACTACATCATATTTATAGGTGCTGTAGGACTTATCATAGTAGCATGTATACCAATGTTCTTCAGTGGTTTCTTTGGAGCAAATGTTTCATTTGGAGGAACATCACTTATCATCGTTGTAGGTGTTGTTATAGAGACAATTAAGAATATTGAGTCACGTATGCTGGTAAGGAACTATCAGGGATTCCTTTTAGACTAAAATATGACGTGGCAATAAACACGAATGGGAGTGTGCCGTATAGTACACTTCCTATTCGTGTATTATAGAGAGAATAGTATTTGATAAGAATGGGAAACGTTCAAAAAAATGGAGGTTGAATATATGAAGATAATCATGTTAGGCGCACCGGGCGCAGGCAAGGGAACACAGGCAAAGATGATCGCTGCAAAGTACGGCGTACCACATATCTCAACAGGAGATATATTCAGAGCGAACATAAAGAACGGCACAGAGCTTGGTGCAAAGGCAAAGGAGTACATGGATAAGGGACTTCTTGTACCAGATGAGCTCGTTGTCGACTTGGTAATAGATAGATTCAAGGCTGATGACTGTGCAAAGGGATATATCCTTGACGGATTCCCAAGAACTATCCCACAGGCAGAGGCACTTGACAAGGCACTCTCAGCAATCGGCGATTCAGTTGATTACGCTATCAATGTTGAGGTACCTGATGAGAATATCATCGAGAGAATGTCAGGCAGACGTGCATGTGTAGGTTGTGGAGCAACATACCATATTGTATACAACCCAACAAAAGTTGAGGGCAAGTGTGATGCATGTGGAGCTGATCTCATCCTTAGAGACGATGATAAGCCAGAGACAGTAGAGAAGAGACTTAATGTATATCATGAGCAGACACAGCCTCTCATCGATTACTACAAGGCAAAGGGCATCCTGAAAGAGGTTGACGGAACCGTAGATATGAAGGATGTATTCGCTGCTATCACTGATATATTAGGTGAGTAAATATGAAGGGTATTTCCATAAAATCCCAGGAAGAGATTGAGCTTATGAGAGAGGCTGGAAGAATTCTGGCGATAACTCATGAGGAGATGAGAAAAGCATTGAAGCCGGGAATGACCACATATGATATAGATAAGCTCGGTGAAGAGGTTATCAGAAGTTATCACTGTGAACCATCATTTCTGAACTATCAGGGATATCCGGCGTCGGTGTGTGTATCTGTAAATGATGAGGTGGTACACGGAATTCCATCAAAGAACAGAGTGCTTCAGGATGGAGATATAGTAAGTCTTGATGCCGGTGTTATCTATAAGGGTTACCATTCAGACTCAGCCAGAACATATGGAGTTGGCGAGATATCTGATATGGCAAAGTATCTCATAGAGGCAACGAAGCAAAGCTTCTTTGAAGGACTGTCAGCGGCCCGTGCGGGAAATCATGTGCGGGATATAGGAATAGCGGTCGAGTCCTATGCCGATGAGTGTGGACTTGGAGTTGTTGTCGATCTGGTGGGACATGGAGTTGGAAAAAATCTTCATGAAGAGCCGGAGGTCCCAAACTTCGCAACAAGAAGAAGAGGACCGAAGCTGAAAGCAGGAATGACGATAGCGATAGAACCGATGATCACACTTGGCGATTACGAAGTGAAGTGGATGCCGGATGGATGGACGGTCGTCACCGCAGACAAATCACTGGCGGCACATTATGAGAATACAATACTTATAACAGATGGAGAGCCTGAGATACTTTCAAGGGCCGATGGAATTGAGCTGTAGATGTGATATCATATGTCGTCGTTCGTAAGCACGATGACATATTCATTATATCATGGAGAACTCATAAGTTGATTTATATATATAGGAGGATTTTTGAAAATGTCAAAAGCAGATGTAATTGAAGTAGAAGGAACAGTAGTTGAGAAACTTCCAAATGCCATGTTTCAGGTAGAACTTGAGAATGGACACAAGGTTCTTGCTCATATAAGTGGAAAGCTGAGAATGAATTATATAAAGATTCTTCCTGGCGACAAAGTTACAATAGAGTTATCACCATACGATCTTACCAAGGGAAGAATCGTTTGGAGAGATAAATAATAAAAAAATGAATTTCCCTATTGCATTTTATCAATGAAAATGATAGAATGCTAATTCGTAGCGGACTTTTTTTGAAAGGAGAGTTTCTAATGAAGGTTAGAGCATCAGTAAAACCTATCTGCGATAAGTGCAAAGTTATCAAGAGAAAGGGAATCGTTAGAGTTATCTGCGAGAATCCAAAGCACAAGCAGCGTCAGGGTTAATCAAAAAAGGAAAAGAAGTATATGGATGATAGCCCATCCGGAAGTATACTTATTTTCGTGCGTCAGTACATATATCTAATGTACTGTATTATTTAAAAGCGGCTGTGGCATACGTAGATATGCCAATACAATTATAGAAATATACAACTTAGTTGAAGTTTGCGGTGTATGCATTTCACCCCATAGCGTGTGCTATGGGATACATTTGTGGATTCAGCTTAAAAGAAGATTTTACGGAGGTTATTATAATGGCTCGTATTTCAGGTGTTGATTTACCAAGAGAGAAACGTGTTGAAATTGGTCTTACTTATATCTATGGTATCGGACTTCCTTCATCACAGCGTATTCTTAAGGAAGCAAACGTTAATCCTGATACACGTTGCGCAGATCTGACTGACGATGAGGTTAGAAGACTCAGCGAGGTTATCAAGGCAACTCAGGTAGTAGAGGGAGATTTACGTAGAGAGATAGGCTTCAATATTAAGCGTTTACAGGAGATTGCTTGCTATCGTGGTAAGCGTCATAGACAGGGACTTCCTGTTCGTGGACAGAAGACTAAGACTAACGCTAGAACTCGTAAGGGTCCTAAGAAGACTGTTGCTAATAAGAAGAAGTAATATTTATAGAATATATTTGTAAAAAACCATAGGAGGTTTAGGCTAATGGCTAAGCAGGCAACTAAAAAAGTGGCTAAGAAGCGTGTCAGAAAGAGCGTACAGCACGGACAGGCTCATATTCAGTCATCTTTCAATAATACAATTGTTACATTAACAGACGCTGAAGGCAATGCGCTTTCATGGGCAAGCGCTGGTGGATTAGGATTTAAGGGTTCTAAGAAGTCAACTCCATATGCTGCTCAGATGGCTGCAGAGACAGCCGCAAAGGCTGCTGCACCTTACGGACTCAAGACAATCGACGTATTTGTCAAGGGACCAGGTTCAGGAAGAGAGGCTGCAATTCGTGCACTCTCAGCATGTGGTATAGATGTAGTTAGTATCAAGGATGTTACTCCGGTTCCACATAACGGATGTCGTCCACCAAAGAGAAGAAGAGTTTAATTAGAGGAGGTACAAACAAGATGGCAGTAGATAGAACCCCAGTTCTTAAGAGATGCAGATCTTTAGGCATGGAGCCAATGTATCTCGGAATAGACAAGAAGTCAAACAGAAGACCAAACAGATCAAATAGAAAGCAGAGCGAGTATGGACTTCAGCTCCGCGAGAAGCAGAAGGCTAAGTTCATTTATGGTGTACTTGAGAAGCCTTTCCGTAACCTTTATGCAAAGGCTGAGCAGCAGAAGGGATTAACAGGTCCTAACCTCATGACATTACTTGAGCTTAGACTTGACAACATCATCTTCAGATTAGGCTTTGCAAGAACAAGAAGAGAGGCTAGACAGATCGTAGATCACAAGCACGTACTTGTAAATGGCAAGTGTGTAAACATCCCTTCATACTCAGTTAAGCCAGGCGATAAGATCGAGATCAGAGAGAAGAGCAAGTCTCTTCAGAGATACAAGGATATCATGGCTGCAACAGAGGGTGTTCTCGTACCAGGTTGGTTAACAGCAGACAGAGATAACCTCGCAGGTGAAGTTGTAGAGAAGCCAAGCAGAGAGCAGATCGATGTTCCTGTAAATGAGACTCTCATCGTCGAGTTATATTCTAAGTAAGATTTGTTCTTTATTTATACATTTTGTAACTTGGAGTGTAGCATTTTAAAACCCGTAAAGGAGGGGCTTAGATGTTTGAGTTTGAAAAACCAAAAATCGAGATCGTTGAGACTTCAGATGACAACAAATATGGCAAGTTTGTAATCGAGCCTTTAGAGAGAGGTTACGGTATAACACTTGGTAACTCACTTAGAAGAATAATGCTTTCTTCATTACCAGGTACCGCTGTAAGCCACGTTAAGATAAAGGGTGTTTTACACGAGTTCAGCTCAATACCAGGTGTAAAAGAGGATGTTACTGAGATAATAATGAACATCAAGAATGTCGTTATCAAGAATAACTCAGATACATTTGAGCCAAAGCAGGCATACATCGATGTTGTTGGTGAGCGCGTTGTTAAGGCAGGAGATATCAAGGTTGACGGAGATATAGAGATCGTAAATCCTGATCTTGTAATCGCAAACCTTAGTGGTCCGGACGCAAAGCTTGAGATGGAGCTTACAATTGTCAACGGACGTGGATATGTAAGCCTTGACAAGAACAAGGAAGCAGATGCACCAATTGATGTCATCGCTATTGACTCAATCTTCACCCCTGTTGAAAGAGTAAACCTTACAGTTCAGAATACACGTGTTGGTCAGGTTACTGACTATGATAAGTTAACTCTTGATGTATATACAAACGGAGCTCTTGCTCCAGATGAGGCAGTAAGTCTTGCTGCAAATCTTCTGGTAGAGCACTTGAAGCTGTTCGTAGATTTATCAGAGAACGCACGTCTTGTAGATGTTATGGTTGAGAGCACAACAGACGAGAAGGAAAAGGTTCTTGAGATGAATATCGATGAGCTCGAGTTATCAGTTCGTTCATACAACTGTTTGAAGAGAGCTGGCATCAACACAGTTCAGGAACTTATAAACAAGACACCAGAGGATATGATGAAGGTTCGTAACCTTGGTCGTAAGTCACTGGATGAAGTATTAGCTAAGCTTAAGGAGTTAGGCTTATCACTTAATCAGAACGAGGACTAATAGCAGTTCCCGTATACCACTCAAGCTGAATAATAGTAAGCACAGTGAAGACCCGCAAAGGGTATAGGAGGATAATTAAAATGGCAAAGTATAGAAAGCTTGGAAAAGCAAGCGCACAGAGAAACGCATTACTTCGTAACCAGGTAACTCAGTTACTGTATCATGGAAAGATTAAGACAACAGAGGCAAGAGCTAAGGAAGTTGTTAAGATCGCAGAGAAGCTCATCACTTTAGCAGTTGCTGAGAAGGACAACTACGATGAGGTTACAGTTCAGGCTAAGGTTGCTAAGAAGGATAAAGATGGCAAGAGAATCAAGGAAGTTGTAGACGGTAAGAAGGTTACAGTATACGACACAGTTGAGAAGACAGTTAAGAAGGATCAGCCTTCAAGACTTCATGCCAGAAGAGAGATGCTCAAGGTTTTATATCCAGTTGTTGAAGTTCCTACAGATGCTGCTGGTAAGAAGGCCGGTACTAAGAAGATCGACTTAACACAGAAGTTATTCGATGAGTATGGTACAAAGTACGCAGGACGTAAGGGTGGTTACACAAGAATCATCAAGATCGGTCAGCGTAAGGGTGATCAGGCTCTTGAGGTTATTCTCGAGTTAGTATAATCGATTGATAGATTGATATTATACAGATAAATAAACAGGGCTGCAGTACATAGACGTATTAGTTTACGTTCGTGTACGGCGGCCCTGTTTTTTAATAAAATTTAGTGAAATATAGAGAGATTTCATTGATATAGATTGGAAAGATTATGAGCTTCATAAATGTAAAAGGACTATCTCATAAATTTAATATAAAGGACAAAGACGGCAATAAGATAGGGGAGAACTGGGCAATAAAGGATGTAGATTTTCTTGCCGACAAGGGGGAGATAATCGCGATCCTTGGCAGAAACGGTTCAGGGAAGTCTACGTTTGCAAGACATTTGAATGGACTGCTTGCACCGCATGAGGGTTCGATAGTCATAGGTGGAAAAGACATGGCGGAGATGGGAGAGCTTACATCCGTCAGACGACAGGTAGGAATGGTGTTTCAAAATCCCGATAACCAGATAGTCGGCAACACCCTCGCTGAGGATATAGGATTTGGGCTGGAGAATCTTGGCGTCTCCAGCGAAGATATATGGAAGAAGATAGATGAGATGCTGGAACTCACAGGACTCACAGCCTATAAGTATGCCAATACGTCAAGAATAAGCGGTGGCCAGAAACAGCGGCTTGCAATCGCATCGTCCATGGCGATGACTCCGGATTGTATAGTGCTAGACGAGGCGACATCCATGCTTGACCCGCAGGGAGCAAAGGATATGCTGGAGCTTGTGCAGAGATTGAACAAAGAAAAGAAAATAACCGTAATAATGGTGACTCACAGGATAGCTGAGGCACTTATGGCGGATAAAGTATACATATTGGATAATAGCAGGATCGTGGCAGAGGGTACACCTGGAGATGTATTCACAGATGTTGACCGGCTTAAGAGCTATGGACTGGAGATACCGGTTGATATGAAGCGTAGGGCCGGAATACCGATCGATATCTGCTATAAATATAAGAACAGGCATATGGATATAAGCAGCGATATGAACAATGCGCAGAGTAATCATGCTGAGGATGAGAAGACTGCAGATAATTCAGAAAAATGTATAGTTGAGCTTCAGAATGTATCATATTCGTATGTGAATGGAAATGAGTCATTTCAGGCGCTTTCTGATATAAACATCAAGATATATGAAGGACAGGTTGTCGCTGTAATAGGGCAGACCGGCTCGGGAAAGAGTACACTGCTTCAAATGATAAATAAGCTGATAGTTCCACAGAGTGGCAAGGTATATTTGTATGATACGGATGTGCAGAGTGTAAGAAATATCAAGGATATCCGCAGGAGGATAGGCTATGTATTTCAGTTCCCTGAGGCCCAGTTGTTTGAGAATACGGTGCTCAAGGATGTAATGTATGGCCCGATAAACTTTGGAATGTCAAAGAGAGAGGCTGCGGATGCTGCCAGAAAGGCGCTTGAGTTGGTGGGAGTACCGGAGAAATATGCGGAGTATTCTCCATTCGAATTGTCCGGTGGTTTGAAAAAGAGGGTGGCAATAGCAGGAATACTGGCATATGAGCCAGACGTATTGATCCTTGATGAGCCTGCATGTGGGCTTGACGGAGAGAGCCGGGAGCAGTTATGGAATCTCGTCAGAAAGCTCAACAGAGAGAAAAATGTGACGATCATACTGGTATCCCACGACATGGAGGATGTGTATGAGATGTCAGAGAGGATTCTTCTTATGGAGCATGGAAGGATAGTGTATGATGGAGGGACAGGTGAGTTTTTTGAGGACAGGAGCTTACTTGAGCAGTACGGTATAGATGTTCCCGGGTGCCTGGAATAGGAGATTTACTATGATACGAGATATTACAATAGGACAATATTACAGTGGCAATTCTGTGATACATAGAATGGATCCGAGAACAAAGCTTGCAATAACATTTCTATATGCTATATCGCTGTTTCTTTGCAAGGACTGGATCATGATACTTGCCGCAACGGCATTCCTCTGTATATATGTGGCGGTGAGCAGGGTGCCGATAACATACATTTGCAGGGGACTGAAGGTCATATGGATGTTTATTCTGTTTACAGCAATATTCAGCGTGTTCAACGGGGACGGACGGGTACTTTGGAGCTGGCACAGACTTCGCATAACAGATAACAGTGTGATGACTACGGTGCTTGTGGTTATACGCCTTGTATACCTCATAATAGGCTCATCTGTCATGACGTACACTACAAGACCGATGAATCTGGCAAATGGACTGGAGAGCAGTCTGGGATTCTTGAAGAAAATAAAGGTTCCGGTGTCTGATATGGCCATGATGCTTATGATCGCATTGCGATTTATCCCGATATTTATGGAGGAGCTGGATAAGATCATGAAGGCACAGCTTTCCAGAGGTGCGGACTTCGAGAGTGGCAATATATTCAAGAGGATAAAGAGTTATGTACCTGTATTTGTACCATTATTTGTATCGGCGATAAGGAGGGCCACAGATCTTGCCCAGGCCATGGATGCCAGATGTTTTGACGGCAGCGAAGGCAGGAGCCGCATGAATCCGTTAAAATACAGTGGAACAGACTATGTAAGTTATGCTATAGTGTTGGTGTATCTGGGATGCATGATAGTATACAGATGTGTGATGTAGGAAATCCTGCAATCTTATTTCGGGATACATGCGCACTTCGGGATCAAAAGTCGTTTGTATATAGATTTGTTTTAAACATTACAGAGTCAATGACGATTGGGCTTGATTAAGAATTGGAGCGTAATTCAGATACATCGATAATATAGAAAAGGATACGGATGTGTCAGATACATCCCTAGTATGAATATGAAGAGAGTAAAATTGATCGTAGCCTACGATGGAACAAATTATTGTGGATGGCAGGTTCAGATAAATGGAATAACGGTTGAGGAAGTCCTGAATAAGACACTCAGCGAGCTTTGTCATGAGGATATAAAGGTTATAGGAGCCAGCAGAACGGATTCCGGTGTACATGCACTGGGAAATGTGGCGGTGTTCGATACAGAATCAGGAATACCTGGAGAGAAGTTTTCATTTGCGCTTAATCAGCGGCTTCCGGAAGACATAAGGATACAGGAGTCATGCCAGGTGGCTGACGATTTTCATCCGAGATACTGTGACACGATCAAGACATATGAATACAAGATATTAAACAGAAGATTTGATATGCCGACGGAGCGTCTTTACTCGACATTCGTCTATTATCCACTTGATATAGACAAGATGAAGCGGGCTGCGGCAGTGCTGGTTGGGGAGCATGATTTCAAGAGCTTCTGTTCATCAAGGTCTCAGGTGGAGAATACAGTCCGTACAATAACAGATATAACCATAGACAAGGCGGGCGACATGATACATATAAGGATCAGTGGCAATGGTTTCCTGTACAATATGGTCCGCATCATAGTGGGAACTTTGATGAAGATAGGTCTTGGAATCTGGCCGGAGGACTGTATGGAGTCAATACTTGAGGCTAAGGATAGGACGAAAGCTGGTCCGAAAGCCGAGGCCAAGGGGCTTACTCTTGTGGAGATAAAATATCTGTAGACGTATAATATTTGCCAGAATAAGATAAAATTGCTGATAATATGTTGGCAGTTCATAAAATAGCGTGGTTATATTTTGTATATAATAACTTGGAAAAGTGGACTTGAAATAATCTAGAAATAAGAATGAAAAGTGGAAAACATCTAGCAAAACAGTGAAAAATAAATGAAAAACATTGTCTGAAATGCACAAAAAATAATGAAAATAAGAGCCAATCATGTTATAATTACATTGAAATGCTGCTACATGACGGATATGTCAGGAATTGTTTCGAAGTGTTCGGAATATTTCAAGGTGTTTCAGTGAAGATAACATGATTGTTTTTTTAATTTTGATTTTAGGAGGGCAAACAATGGCAAGATTTACGTTACCAAGAGATTTATATCACGGAAAAGGTGCTTTGGAGGCACTCAAGACATTCAAGGGTAAGAGAGCTATGGTCTGTGTCGGAGGCGGATCCATGAAGAGATTTGGATTCCTTGACAGGGCGGTTCAGTACCTTGAGGAAGCTGGAATGGAAGTTAAGTTATTTGAGGGAATTGAGCCAGATCCTTCGGTTGAGACAGTTATGAAGGGCGCAGCAGCCATGCTTGAATTTGAGCCAGACTGGATAGTGGCCATCGGCGGTGGTTCACCTATAGATGCAGCAAAGGCTATGTGGATAAAGTATGAGTATCCTGATGCGACATTTGAGGATATGTGTAAGGTATTTGGAATACCTGAACTTAGAAAGAAAGCTCATTTCTGCGCTATTTCTTCAACATCAGGAACTGCAACAGAGGTTACCGCGTTCTCGATCATCACAGATTATGAGAAGGGAATCAAGTATCCGATAGCTGATTTTGAGATTACACCTGATGTTGCGATCGTAGATCCTGAGCTGGCAGAGACCATGCCTCAGAAGCTGGTTGCTCACACAGGTATGGATGCCATGACACATGCAATCGAGGCTTATGTATCGACAGCAAACTGCGATTTCACAGATCCACTGGCACTTCATGCCATCAAGATGATCCAGAATGATCTGGTTGGATCATATAACGGAGACATGGAGAAGCGAGACGCAATGCACAATGCACAGTGTCTTGCAGGTATGGCATTCTCCAATGCGCTTCTCGGAATAGTTCATTCGATGGCTCACAAGACCGGAGCAGCATTTGCTGACTATGGCGCACATATCATCCACGGAGCAGCAAATGCAATGTATCTGCCAAAGGTTATAGCTTTCAATGCAAAGGATGAGACCGCAAAGGTTCGTTACGGAGAGATAGCGGACTTCATGGGACTTGGCGGTGAGACACTCGACGAGAAGGTAGACCTTCTTATTGCGTATCTGCGCAAGATGAATGACGAGCTGAACATTCCTCATTGTATCAAGAATTACGGATCTGACAGCTATCCATGTGAGCAGGGCTTTGTTCCGGAGGACGTATTCCTTGAGAGACTTCCTGAGATCGCTGCAAATGCGATACTTGATGCATGTACAGGCTCCAACCCAAGACAGCCAAGCCAGGAGGAGATGGAGAAGCTGCTGAAGTGCTGCTACTATGACACAGAGGTGGATTTCTAAATAAAAGATAGTATTTACAGACAGAAGAATGAATGATAATATGGTATCCGGCGGTGCACATGTATCGCCGGATATTTTTGTTGAAAAAATAGTTGACAACAAAATGTAATTATAATATACTTGCAAAGTATGCGAAGTTTATAAGTGTGTTTCGAACCAATGCCCCGGTAAGGAATGTGCTGAATATACATTAGTAAAGAAGATTATAAAAGAATAATTTAGGAGGTACCACGATGAAGAGCTTTATGGCAAGCCCATCAACAATAGAGAGAAAGTGGTATGTAGTTGACGCTACAGGACATACTTTAGGTCGTCTTGCATCAGAGATCGCAAGCATTTTAAGAGGAAAGAACAAGCCAACATATACACCACACATTGATACAGGTGATTATGTAATAGTAGTAAACGCTGACAAGATCCAGGTAACTGGTAAGAAGTTAGATCAGAAGGTATACTACAACCACTCAGATTATGTAGGTGGTATGAAAGAGACAACTCTTCGTGAGAAGATGGCTAAGAAGCCAGAGGATGTTATCTACCTTGCAGTTAAGGGAATGCTTCCAAAGGGACCACTTGGCAGAGAGATGATCACAAAGCTTCACGTATACGCTGGTGCAGATCACAAGCATCAGGCACAGAAGCCAGAAGTATTAGAGATTAAGTACTAAGAAGGAGGAGATTAACAGATGGCTAAGACAACAAAGTTCTATGGAACAGGAAGAAGAAAAAGCAGTATCGCCAGAGTTTACATCACTCCAGGTACTGGTAAGATCGTTATAAACAAGAAGGATATGGATGAGTACTTTGGCCTTGATACACTCAAGGTTATCGTAAAGCAGCCACTCGTTGCTACAGGCACAGAGGGTAAGTATGATGTACTCGTTAACGTATGTGGTGGTGGTTTCACAGGTCAGGCTGGAGCTATCAGACATGGTATTTCAAGAGCACTCCTTGAGGTTGATGCTGAGTACAGACCAATCCTTAAGAAGGCTGGATACCTTACAAGAGATCCAAGAATGAAGGAGAGAAAGAAGTACGGTCTCAAGGCCGCTCGTCGTGCTCCACAGTTCTCAAAGAGATAAGGAACGATCAAATTCAGATTTTCAAGAACCCGCAGAAATCAAGTGCTTCTGCGGGTTTTCTTTATTTTGCGCCGGCGCAAAAACCACCCAAGAATGCCCTATTTTTTCGCTACTAGTAACACACTAGAAACACACTAGTAACACTCTACAAGGTGTCATGTGCATGACACTTCTTTATATTTTTTCGTAGTTCTGGCTTAGATTTTGACCAGAACTGAGATGTTCCGTCCTCATACACAAAACCATCCTTGAGCGTGACTGTGTAGCCTTCCTTAGTGCTGCCGGTAAGCGTTCTGATCATTCTTCTGTATTTATCAGCGATCTGCATCCTATCAAAGATCTCCACCTGATTACCAGCAACAAGCCGGCAGATATATTCATTTAGGCTCAGGCCGCTGTCTGCAGCGAGAGCCTTCCATTCGTCCTTAATTCCTTTGGGCACTTGAATGGTTATCCTGTCATATTTAGTTTTTGCATAGTTGTTTTTATATTCTGATCTGTTCATATCTTATTTATCGCCTCCAGCTTTAACGGCAGCTCTATATGCGTGTATACGCTCTCTGTGACGCCTTGCCCTTTATGCCCGACTATCTGCCTGATGATTCGTTCATCAACTCCCGCGGCAGTTAAGAGCGATACACATGTATGTCTTGCATCATGCGGTCTATGTCCTTCGTATACAGGTTCTTTCTTGCCATCTACCACAATAAATTTACCAAAGCCGAGCTGAATCATGAGAGGAATCCAATACGAGTCATAATAGTTTTGATAAGTGAATGGTTCCTCATCTGGTGTACAGATAAGGTTGTCACAATCCTTGGTCATCCAATACTCAAATAAAGGGTATATTTTGTCTGCGATTGGAACTTCCCTGATTCCTGCATTTGTTTTTGATTCCTTCACATAGAACCATCGTTCATTTATGTGTATATCTTCTTTCTTAAGCTCCAGGAGCTCGCCTATACGCACACCAGTGTATATAAGGATCAATACAACAGATAGGTAATAATTGGACTTGTACAAGCTCCAGAGAGTGCTTATTTCGGCTCTGGTGAATGGCGTTCGTTTGATAGAGTTCGGGTTTCCTGGCTTAGATATATCGACATACCTGACCATATCCCTTTTATCCTGTGGTACAATCTCATGGATCACAGCGTAGTCATACACAAGTCCAAATAAGATTTTCAATTTTTTCAAGGTAGGTGTATTTTTACCACTTTTATCAACAACCTTCTGCAGGTGGTCCAGCTTTATCTGACGTATTGGCATATCCTTGATATCATCACACAATGCATAAGCTGCCTTATATCCATTGATGTTTGACTTGCTTACGTTCTCGAAGTGTATATCAGACCACTTATCATAGACCTCGGCAAAGGTGATAGTATCGTGGTGTAGATCATAGGGATCCTTATTATATTCGACCAGAGCCGTCAGAGCTTGCGCCCTGGTTTCGTAGTATCCAATAAAGCTATAGATAGGATATGATTTTCCGCGGTCTTCATCAAATGTCCAGCCTACAGTCTTGCGTGCCGCCCATGGCTTGCGTCGTTTGCCAGACAATTTGTAAACGGATCCGAAACCGTTCGCATTCCTCATACTTCATCATCCTTCCTAAAAAAGGGCATAAAAAATAAGCCCTGTTAAAATCCGAAGGCTTATGATATAATCATATTGCGTTTTGTGACTATTCATAAGCCTATGTTTATGGGTAGCTGTCCTCCGGGTGTTGGTAGCACCTGGAGGATTTTTTTATATATTGTATTGGCCATGCTTAAGGATTCTCAGACACCTTAGAGCTCCGACGCAATCTAGTTAGATGCCTGTTTTAACAGGGCATCTGTAAGCACTTTAGAAAAGTTTACATTATTTTTTTCGCCGTAGGTATTGAGCCATGCCGGAATAGTTATATTCTTGCGAATGGACTTACTTCCATATCGTTCTGAATAGGCATCAATATCTAATACAAGAAAATTGGCAAATGATCCTTCAGGAATGGTAATAGATGATGGATCACTTGGACGTGGGAAACTATGACCATCTTCAAGTTCTCCGAGGATCCAGCCAGATGCGGCATCCTGTCCCATTTCAATAGCCTCAGCAAGACTATTGCCCTCGGTAACACATCCCGGAAGATCTGGCACCTCAACGGTATAACCCTCACCATCTTCAAATGGTGTAAATATTGCTTTATATACTAACTTCATAATAAAACCCCTTTCTATGTGTAACCAGCAGGGCTTATTTAAGCCCCGCCTGTTTCAATATTGAATTTGCTGTTCCTTTGCTTACATCACCTTTATGTATTGGAACTGTAACCTTACCAGGTTTGTTAGGGTGTTTGTACTGCCTGTGTGAGCCAACCTGCTTGACTGCAATCCAACCATCTTGGAGAAGAAGTTTTTCAAGTTCTCTGACTGTCATTTCTTACCTCCTTATGATTATATTATACGCACTATGCGCATAAAAGTCAATAGCAAAATACGCATAATGCGCATTTTTTTAGCCCCTTCAAGTTTAATTTGTCCATACTTCCTTGCGATAAGCAGTGCATGGAATTGGAACACCAGATTTATAATCAACCAGCTGTTTTTCGGTGATATCAACCTCAACAACTACCATATCGCCGGTATAGTTACTATGCATTGTTAGTGCATATTTAATAGCATCCTTTTCAGAATCAAATATCTTTTCTTCTCCATCTTCGATTAGATGTTCAAAAATAAATTTTTGCATAATTTACTCCATTAAAATTTAGCTCTCAGTTCTACAACCTTGCCAATGATTCGGACTGGCTTAGTTTTTATAGTTTCTTCATCGAAGTAAAGAGGAGAGTAGCTAGGGTTAGTGGATATTAACTCCAACCCCTCTTTATACTTCCGCAATCTTTTACATACGGCATCATCACCGTTAATTAATGCGATAACAGTGTCTCCGGTCTCAGCGTCATCCTGTTGCCTTACAATTACAACATCACCATTGCTGATTTTAGGTTCCATACTATCGCCCTTTATTTTTAATGCAAAAAAATCTCCAGTTTTAGCTAGACTAGATGGTATTTCTTCATAATCGACAATATCTGTAATTGCCTGAATTGGAATTCCAGCAGCAACACGTCCGAGGACTGGTATCTGAGTTGCTAGATTATCCATAGAAATCATGGCGTTTCCATCATTATCTATATGTATACGCTGGCGTATTTCAGATTCGCCATATAAATATGCTAAATCTACATTAAAGATATCAGCTAATTGCTCCATATTCTCACGACTAGGAAATCTTTTACCTACTTCCCATGATGCCACAGTGCTTACTCCTGCTTTTAATTCACTCGCCAGGCTTGCTTGACTCATATTTTTTTCAGCACGTAATTTTTTTAAAATATCCTTTAATTCAGCCATATAAGCACCTCCTATAATAGTAGAATATCACATAATGCGATAAAGTCAAGAGAAAATATCGCAAAAAGTGATTGACAATACTCGCACAATGCGATAATATCATTTACAGAATATCGCATGAGGCGATAACGTAAAACGAAAGAGAGGAGGAAGGCAAGTGGATAAAAAGGCGATTGCTAAAAGATTGATAAGTCTTAGAGGCACTAAAACGCAGGCAGAGGTAGCTAAGGCGCTGGGAATAAGTCAGTCTACATATGCGATGTATGAAATAGGTAGAAGAATACCAACTGATGAAATAAAAATCAGGATAGCAAATTACTACAATACGACAGTACAGAATATTTTTTTTAATCACATACTCGCATAATGCGAGTGCGTACGTGAAAGGAGAATGCATTGATAAAGAAGACATACACAGAGCTTGTACAGATAAAAGATAACAACGTGAAAAAGATGAATAAGAAAGTGAATGTAAAGACAGATAGGTGGGTGACGAATTTTCGTACTAAACGTGTTGGCACAACGAATTTGGTGATTTTTATCAGCGGGAATGATGATGATAAAAATATGCAGATAAAAGAGGAGCTCATGCCGGTTATCAGAAAGCTGATACGAAAGCATGAGCTTGGATGTGCAGTTACACCAATAAACCATAAAAAAACTAAATCACTTACATTCCTTAAGTATTTGTTCAATTTGAACGAATAGATTTCTCATATGTGCTGATGATGACTTAATTTTTAAAATATCATCACGAGATAACTTGGAAGATGGATTTTTTAGTTGACGATTGTTGGTGTTGATACTGCAAGATAAGGCATCTTTGATTAATGAAAGTTCGTTGAGAGAAAAGGCCATACAAGGAGAATCGTCATCAATAGTGAGAGATTCATCGCTTGATAAATCGTCAATTGCATCAATACCATCGTATTCGATACCGCTTTCATCATAAGAATCGTAAACCGAAAAACATATATGCTCAGGCAGTTCGTCATCTTCGTCGGGTTCTAAGATGGATATATCAGCGACATCATATCCATCAACGAGTATATCTGAGATTTGTTTGAGCATATCAAACATGCTGTATAAAGCCAAATTATTCGCCTCCTTTCGCAGAGATTTTTAAGTGAACCTATTTTTAAATTATAACACAAATCAGATCAAAAGAAAAATCTCAACGATAGAGCGAAATTGTGGAAACAACAAGATAGAAAAGGAGAATGCATATGTTTAACATGAATAAACTTGACGAAACAATTGAATACATAGAGGACAAGATAAAAGACGGCCAGGACAGCCCAGAAATGATAACTGCCCTGTCAAAGCTTGTACAGGCTCGATCGGGCGCTTGTCATATCAGATCATTTGAAGAAAGTGATAACTAATTTGCTGATAGAAAGGAAACAGATATGAAAAATACAAATTGGAAACTGCCGGTGATAATTGGCATTGGAATAGTTGCAGTTGTACTGATGATAGTGTTCGGAATTCAGAGTTCACAGAATAAGGCTATAGCCTTAGAGGAACAGGTGAATACAGCCTCATCAGACATAAAAGTACAGGAAAAGCGCAGAGTTGATCTGGTATACAACCTGGCAGATTGTGTAAAGCAATATGACAAACATGAATCAGAGACGCTCATGGCGGTTGCGGAAGGTCGGGGAACAGCCGGTGATATAGAGAATGTCACAACAGTTCTAACAGCAGTTGCAGAGGCATACCCTGAGCTGAAATCTAACGAAAACTATAAAACGCTGATGAATGAGCTGTCTATGACGGAGAACATGATAGCCGAGTACCGGAGCAACTACAACAAGCAGGTCAAGGAATATAAAAGATATGTGAGAAAGTTCCCATCCAGGTTGTTCCTCGGAATGCTTGGGTATGAGGTACAGGAATATGAATACCTTAACTACAATGCGCCTGTTGATGCCCCACAGGATCTGTTTACAGAGGAGTAGAGTATGAATTTTGAGATTACAAAGCGAGAGGTCCTTGCAAGCATTTCGATAATTGCGGTGATGATCATGATAGGTATCTTTATTTCAAACAGGATATCCGAACATCAGATGGACGAGAACGAGCAGTATAACAAAGCAGTCAAAATAAATAGCCAGGAGCTGCTTCAATACGGCATGGACACCAACGTTGGTAATGCATTTGTATATGGAGATCTTAAAGCAGTTGATACAGTTACGTACCCGGAGCTTGGCGGGGAATATATGTATGTGAAAAAGGTTAAGGAAATTTACACACAGCATACACGGACAGTAACGACCGTTGACAGCAATGGAAACACACATACCACAACACAAACATACTGGTCGTGGGATGCCGTGAGCAGTGAGGATGTCAAGTGTAAAGAAATAACCTTCTGTGGAGTGAAATTCCCCTCAAATAAGGTTGCGCTCCCCTCAAAGAAATACATCAACACGGTAAATGAATCATATTACGTGAGATACAACTACTACGGTATAGGTACGAGTTACACAGGAACGATTTATACAAAGCTTATGAACGGCACAATTTCAGATAACAGCAGATTCTTCAATGGCTCAAACATAGAAGAGACAATCGACTATCTGGAGTCAGGTGTTGGAACTGTGATATTTTGGATCATTTGGATTATAGCGACAATCGCTCTGGTGTACGGATTCTATTATTTGGAGAATGACTGGCTTGAGTGATCAACAGGGGTACAATTTGTACCCCAGAAGGAGTGTAGATATGGAATATGTAGTAATAACTGCCGGCGTGTTCACAGGAGTGTTGATATATCACATCCTGGCCGACATATACAAAAGATGCAAGAGGCGCAAAGCGGAGAAAGAGTTACGGAGAAAAGCCTGGGAATTTTACCAGATGCAAGGCATGGGAGCAGAGGAGGATGAGTGATGTTCATACTTAATAAAGACTGTAACGATGTGTACAACACGGACCACATTGTGAACATATATCAGGATGAGTGCACAATAAAGGTTTGTGCTGGCACGGCTACACGAGGAGGAGTTCTTGGCAAATACAATAACTATGATGATACACAGCTCGCATATAGCATGCTGATAAATGGTCTTAGACAGAATAATGGAGTGTTTGTTATGCCGAGTGACAAGGATCTTCTTATAAAAGCTACGGTATACCACCATCCCACAGGCAAGAAAACGAAGGGACATGGTGGTTCATGAAACAGAAGAGTATCAAAAGCATAAGACAGGAATTCCGTAAGGGCGGCGTATTCTACACGCCCCCAGAGCTCGCCGAAAAGCTTAAGGAGTATGTTGACATAAGCGTAAAAACTGTATACGACCCAACCTGTGGCGCTGGAAATTTACTGCGGGTATTTGACGATGACGTAGAAAAATACGGACAGGAGATTGATGCGGAGCAGCTACACGGAATAGATATTCCAAACTTCCACGGGGCAGCAGGTAACACACTAATGTGCGATGCGTTCCCAGACATGAAGTTTGACTGCATCGTGGCAAATCCGCCGTTCTCAGTCAAGTGGGAACCGGACAAGCTGGGTAATGATCCAAGATTCAGCGCTGCGCCGGTGATGGCACCGCCGTCGAAAGCGGATTGGGCGTTTATGCAGCACATACTATATCATCTCTCAGATGAGGGAGTGGCTGTTGTCCTGGAGTTCCCTGGAATACTGTACCGAGGGCAGAGAGAAGGCAAGATCCGGCAGTGGTTCATAGAGAACAACTACATAGATAGAGTTGTCAACGTCCCCGGAAATACATTTGAGGACACAGCAATAGCCACATGCCTGATAGTGCTGAGAAGGAACCGCACGACTACAGACATAGTGATAGAGAACGATGAAATGAGCCGCCCTGTTCCCCTAGAAGAGATAGTGCAGAATTCATACACATTGTCGCCAAGTACATATGTGTACAAAGAATCTGAAAGTATAAATCTGGATCCAGACGAAATAAAAGCAGATACACGAAAGTCGTTTCTTAGGACACTTAAGGCGACTTTGGATATGGAAATGCTTACCTGCAGTCTTGATGGAGGAAGCATACAACCGTTTATTGACGACATTAGACATGTATTAGCGGAATACGACATGCAACAGGAAGGAGAATATCCATGGAAGAAAAAACAGACGGAAACAGAATCACAGTAAACGAAGCGGCCAGATTGATGCAGGTGTCCCCACAGTTCATCAGAACGGGACTCCAGCGAGGACAGCTCCCAATTGGATATGCAGTTAAGAACAAGAGTAAATGGTGGTACTACATCTCGAAAGCAAAGCTTGAGGAGGCTATTGGATTGAGGGTGTAGTCCAGGACCTTTTCATCCGGGAGGCAGCAGTTGCTGTAGGCGGTTCGACTCCGCAAAGGTTCTCTATTGTCAGCGCGGACAAAAATACAAGGAGGTGACGGCATTGCAAAGAGCGCCACCAGAAGGAGAAAGAAAATGATGAAGAACAAAGAAATCAAAAAAAGAAGAGCAATAAAAAATGCAATACTCTACACCGTGGTTGGAGCAGCGCTGCTATCGGCAATCATGTCACTGTACAGCCTGCTCCGCATGGCGTGGAGTTGGAAGGAATTTGCTGTGCTCATGCCGGTGTTCCTGATCAGCGTAACAATACTTATTCTGTTCTTCTATGCAAATGACGGTTTCGTGGATGACTACGAGATCATGATGTATTACGACGAGGAGGATGAGCTGGATGAAGATGAGTGAGGCACTTGCGTACAGAGCCGGATCAGATCACATACAGATAATCAGAGCCGGCAACATGGTATTCACAGGCTATAAGACTTCACTGGAATTCATCAGAGGTGGCGCGAAGCTTGCCGAGCTGGGAATCACAGGAGATGAAGAAGTAAAGCAGTATGACTGCCACCTTGAGATCAAGCATAGGGATTATGAACGGCTTGGACTCATGAAACCCATTCGGCCGGACATGGACATGCCGTATAAGTTTCAGGACTTGATGCTGACCATGTGGTACAGGATTGAAATATAAAAAAAGACAAGCGTCTGCAAACGCCTGTCAGGGTGAAAAAGTAAAAATATATACTGTTTATATTATATCACCCAGCCTAAAAAAAGCAAGGAAAACAGGGACGTGGGAGCCCTGTTTCCTACTTGATTAAGTTATTAAATATATGACCAAAGAGGGTGATTACATAGTTAAGAGAAAGACATACCTCTTCCGGAAGAAGAACATCATCGAGGTGGAAGAGTACCACGATGGAAGATATGGATCACCGGGCAGGAAGAGACAGCCGAGAGCAAAACCGACACCGGAGCAGATGGCAATCATCAATCATCAGAGCAAGGTGAAGAGATGCCGGCATAAGCTCCTGGAATATTTCGATTCCGGAGATACGTTCCTGACACTCACATACGAGAAGAGGAACAGACCGCCCACGATGAAGGACGCAATAGCAGACTTCCAGAAGATGATTCGGAAGGTGAAGAGGGAATATACCAAGCGAGGGCAAGAGCTCAGATGGGTCCGTAACATAGAACAGGGAACAAAAGGAGCATGGCACATACACCTTGTGGTGAACGAGATAGGAGACACAGCATCGATCATCAAAAGGGTGTGGGAGAAAGGCGGTATATATGCTGAGCAGATCAGACTATCAGACAAGATATACGATGAGGACTTCAGCAAGCTGGCCGCATACATGACCAAGGATGAGAACACCACAGAGGAGAAGGAAGATGGCACTATGTCAAAGCCGAGAATCCGGCAGGCATCATATTCAACATCACGCAACATGCCACTGCCAGAGCCGAAGGTGGACAAGCTGCTCCACTGGAAGAGAGAACCGAAACCAAAGAAAGGGTATGAGATAGTCAGGATATACGAGGGCATCAACCCGGTTACAAGTTACTCATACCGAAGATACACGATGAGAAGGAGGGAGTAAATGGAGCGCATATACATAAGCGTGGACAGCGCATCAACCAAGGAGACGCACAAGACATACAGTTACATCCTGGAACACTCCCAGGGCGGCAGAGTCACAAGAGTGGAAGGCTCTGGAATGATATACGGCACATATCACGCAGCTACAATATCGGCCATCACGGTTGCATTATCCAGATTCACAAGACCTTGTGAGATAGAGATCATCTCAGCGGATGACTTTGTGCTCTCTATGATGACTAAGAACCTGGCACGCTGGGCGCTGGATGGCTACATGACAACAAAAGGGAAAGAAGTGGCAAACAGGGATCTGTGGGAACAGCTCTGGCCGCTGTACATGAAACACACAATAACGACAAGAAAGGAATAGAGATATGTTTGAGAGATTTGGCGAATTTGACAACTATACGGAGATCAACACACTTGCAGAGAACCTGTTTAACGAAGGGGATGAGCTTTCGATACATGCTCTAGCAAAAGAGAATGGAATCCCGGATGAATTTGCAGCAGAGTACGTGAAGGGCAATCTTCCGGAGCTTACGGACTCATTCACGGCAGGAGTAGGCAAGTTAAGCATTGAGGAGCAGGAGCTTAAGCCGGAGGGAATCATGGTGGACTGGGTTGAATACATCAGATGCCAGGCAGGCGATGACGATAACCTTGCCCTTGCCCTCAGGAAAAAGAACAAGAGCCTTAAGGGATGTATTGCCGAACTTCTCAAGTGGGGATTTGGCCATCAGAAGGATATCGACAAGGACATCTTAAAGGCAGCAGGTGTCAATGCGAGCCGTGTAACTCTAGGAATGCCTGGGCTTGCCGAGGCAAAGAAGATCATAAAAGAATACTATCTCGGAAAGTAGGTGGACAGGGTGAAGAAGAAAGCAATCGAGAGGGTGCCATATATACCGGCTGTGAGGGCGAATAGGTCATATGCATACACCGCATCAGTGGTCGTGACGGACATATCCGGAGTGGAACACCTGCTTATAGACATATATACCAACACCAAGGATGGGCGAAAACGCCCAAAGGTACGCCTTGCTTATACAAGGACCGACTGGGGCATATACCGCCCGGTCACAGGCAAGTGGAGTGCGGGATCTTGCTATAGTACCGACTACAGCAATGAGGTATGGCATGGGGATGATGACAATAGACAGGTGAAGACATTCATCCACACAGATGATGAAAGCTTAATAAAACGCTGGACAGGCTTTAGCAATACATATACGGACTGGGTTCGGGCGCTCAGGTCGTTTGAAGATAACATTAGATGGAATCGTCGGAAAAATAGATACAAGAACAGACAGGACAGACTTGCCGCAAGGCAGGCAGACACCCCGCCACTTCCTGAAGATCTAGAGGAGTGGTGTAAGCGGAGGCTCTTTGACGGTGAACACTTCCTGTACTACAAGAGGCATGGCAGATATGCGGATGTGTGCTGTTCGGCATGTGGGCAGGTGACAACGGTATGTACCAAGCGGAGCGAGGCATACGAGAGCCAGTTTGAGAGATTTGCGCTCCCAAAGCAGAATGAGCGTGGAATATGCCCCAATTGCAAGAGAATCGGCAAGTGGAAAGCACTAGGAAAGACTAGAAACGCATACGGACTCACACAACACGCATACATAGGGCAGCAGTTCAGGGAGCAGGGCGCAGTGATCAGATACATAGAGGCTGAGACGATATACAACATTGACGTTGTTCTGGAAGATAGCAGAGAGGTAATGACCGGAGCGAGCGAGTCCTTGAGAGTGACAGAGATCGCAAGAAGTTACATAGAACCGGGCAGGAATATACAGAGGGACTATCACAAGTACAACCCATACACGGGAACAACATTCTGGGAAGACTGCAACCTTGCCGGGATGAACAATATAACACTAAGCGATGGTCTGGTATACTCCGGCACCTGGGCAGAGCTTGATAAGACCTGCCTGAAGTATTCAGCGGCTAAGGAATACGCAATCTATAGAAAATCATGCAACCTCATGGAGTACGCAGAGAGATACATGCGGTATAAGCAGCTTGAATTTCTCACAAAAGCAGGTTTCACACACATAGTTGATGAGCTGGTAAAATGCCGCCTTGGACATGTAGCGGATGCGGACGCCACAAACCCGGCGGACTTCCTTGGAATCAACCCGGAACGGGTGAAGATGCTGCAGGAAGAAAAAGGAGATATACAACTCCTGAAGGCTCTACAGAGAGAGAAGAGAAAAGGCGAGCACTGGAACACCGAAGAACTGGAACTGTACAGGCTGTTCATATATTCCCCAGATCTTGATACTATGCTCACCCGCATGTCGATAATCAAGCTCAAGCATTATCTGGAGAAACAGACAGGCGTATCAATAGGCGCAGGGATGTGTGGACATGCGAGCGCCCTGGTATCACAGACATACAGGACATACACCGACTATCTCGGCATGCGGCAGCAGACGGGATATGCCCTCACGGATTCAATCATCCTGTTTCCGAAGAACCTGAAACAGGAGCATGACAAGCTTGTGCTTGAAATAAACAAGGCTAAAGCCGAAAAGCGTGAACAGGAAGTAAACGAGAGATTCCCGGACATCAAGAAACACTACCGCCGCATCCGCCGTATGTACTACTACGAGACAGATGAGTACATCATCAGACCTGCAAGGTCGGCGGCTGAGATAGTGCAGGAGGGCAGAATCTTACATCACTGTGTGGGTGGTGATACATATCTTGACCGCCACAACAAGGGAAAGAGCTATATCTTATTTCTTCGGCCTAAGGGCGGGCAGGACACGCCATATGTCACGATTGAGATAAAAGACAATGCGATACAGCAGTGGTATGGAGCATATGACAAGAAACCTGATAAGGAGAACATAGACAACTTACTCAAGGAGTATGTCACATGCCTTAAGGGCAACAACGCGATAGCGATCACAGCATAGGAGGAAACAGATGGAATATATACAGATGACACTTGATATGTGGATGGAGACGAAGAGAAAACTCAATGCTGAGCTCCTTGGAGTCCGCAGGAGCTTCGTCAAGATCGGATACCTGCTCAGACAGATAGACGAGTCTAAAGGTTATGAGAATGACGGATATAAGTCAATAGCAGACTTTGCCAAAGGTGAATATGGCATGGAGGGATCAACTGTGAGCCGCTTCATGTCCATCAACCGAGAGTATTCGATAGATGGATACTCGCAGGAGCTGAAACCGGAATACGAGGACTTCAAACGTTCTCAGCTTGAAGAGATGCTGAAACTGTCAGAGCCTGACAGAAAGATGATCACAGCAGATACGGCAAGAGCCGATATCAGAGAGCTCAAGGCATTCAACAAGGAAACACCGGCAGCAGGTGAGGCAGATGATATAGACGAACTCATAGAGCAGTTCTTCAAAGATAACAAGGATGAGCTTATCAGGATATATAGCAGCAACAATATACTTGATGATACTAAGCAGATTGTAGAGATAGTGAATCCTGCCGGAACCAGGTCATACAGGAAAGGGATGTATTTCCTGATGATGCACGAGAATGCGCTTAAGATCAAGAAGTTCGGCGGTGCTCCGGTTGATATGACATGGGAAGAGTTTGTTACTCGGATGTTAAATATATTCGGTGAGGACTTCGACCCTCAAATATATGGCACACACTTTGGAGAGGAGGAAGCGAGTGAACAGGATAATGCAGATGTGGCAGCAGATCAGAGAGAAGAGAGCAAGAAGACAGAGGATACGTCGCTGGCACAGGAAGAAGAGATACATCACGATGTAGAGGAGGCAGTAGATGGACATAGTGAAACAGCTGGAAATACTGTATGCGGAGAGGCAGGACATAAAAGCGATGATAGTGCGGATGAAACAGCAGAGACGGGATACATCAGCACTGGAGAATCAGCTTCAGTATCTGAACGAGCAGATTCAGAAAGCGGAGAGAGAACTGAAGAAGAGCATGGAACATCTGAAAACGGTACTGAGGGAGCGGAAGAAGTAATTGCGCCGGCGCAAAATCACAAGGAAATCCTAGAGGTTGATGACCTTGAAAGCAGAAAAAAAGATGCCTTGAAGGCGGTCAGACAGTTTGAACGAGAGATATCTAATGACCATTACAGCGATGCTCTCAGGATGATGGCTGGAATCCGGGGGAAGCTGAAAGAGCTCAAGGACATATTACATTCCACAAAAGGTTGGAGTTAGAAAGGAGAGCACATGACAGGATTCGAGATCACAGCAAGACACAATATCATCTGCCAGCCTGGCAGGCGGGTGAAGATATTATCATATGGCGGCAAAGAGAACAATGTCCCATATACAAAGTGGGTGCGGTGGACTGTAGTGAAGTCATACAGGGACTATGTGTTAATGAGGAGCGAGAAAGGTTATCGTGAATGCTTTAGCCACTTTGACATAGAACAGATGATTAGAAAGGGGGAAATTAAGTGAGGAATGAAGACATCATAAAGCACCTTATGAACATAAAAGATGGATGCTTATCATCCTGTGAGAAGGCAGCAGTCACCGGAGCAATAGATATCGTGAGCGATTACGACAAAGCAGCGGCACTCTCGGGAAGACTTACTGCAGACTATGAGACTGGTAAGCAGCCTGTAAAGATGGGTGAGAACTATTTCGCCTGTCCTCGGTGCGGGAAACGAACAGGTTACAATCACACGCACTGCCATTGATGCGGACAGCTAATGATATGGAGGTAGAGAACATGGGAATAGTAGACGCTTTCACAGCGGAGGCAAGAGTTGAGCTTAAGGTAAACGAGCTCATGAACCTCATGAAATATACGGCAAAGGCAGAGGTCATATATAATGGCGTCAAGGCAAATGTGCCACACAAGTATTTAAGAGCGTGCATAAATGGAAATGAAGAGAAGGAGGTAGAGGACAATGTTTTTGAATGAGAAAGTACTGAACAACTTAATGAAACAGGCATACAAGACAGACGGACTGGTTATAGCGCAGAATGAAGATAACTGGGTATACATAGCAGGAAGATTCTGGGAGGCAGAGATCAAAAGAGAATATATCCCGAAGCAGACGCTTGCGAACATAATAGCACTTGCCGGTGAGCTCCCAGAGCCGGGAGAGAGATTCCGATCAGACAAGCAGGGCAATCAGTATGAAATGGAAATGCCTATGAGCATAGATGTTAAACCTTACACAATGGGACCGCTCACCATCACAAATACGCTCCAGATAGGCACAGCCGGTACAGTGCAGAGATACCTTCAAGACACAGACACTGGAATGCTCTACTTGCTCAACGAGGCATTTATCAACCTGAGAGAAGGCAGCATTGACGAGAAACATGGAGAATATGCACCATCTGATCCGTTCTACAGCAAGGTAGGTGTGCTCTGGCAGAATAACATATGTCGCTGTCATGCGGCATTCCGTCGTGATAAGCAGAACGAGAAGACACTAGAAGCCCTGAAAGGTGTAGACCTTACACCTTCGACACCGGAGGATATGGAATGATGTACCCTAAGCCGGTATACAAGAAAAAAAGAAAACAGCATAAGCCGTCAATCCTGCAGTTTAAAGACGGCACCTGCTATCTGTGCACAAGACTTAACGGAGACTACGGAAGAAAGCCTCTGCAGGAGCATCACATATTCGGAGGGCCAAACAGAATACACTCTGAGGCATACGGCCTCAAGGTGTATCTGTGCATAGAGCATCATACTGCTGGACCGGCAGCAGTCCACAACAACGCAGACAATATGCGGAAACTTCAGAGAGACGGTCAGCGTGCATTTGAGAGAGAGCATACAAGGACAGAATTTATGAATATATTCAGGAAGAACTATCTGGAGGAAGAAGATGGAACTTAAAGAGCTTACAGAGAAAACACTTGCAATATTTGATGCAAATAGTCCACAGGAACTGTCAGACAGAATATACAAGACAGTAATGGGCAATGGCACAGAGAAGTATCAAGCATTCATTGATCTTGTAGATGGGGATCTGTCTAAGGATCACATGCAGAAGATATACCAGTATTACCAGGCAGATAGACAAAACCTCGGTCAGGACTATACACCATCGAGCCTGGCGCGACTTGTCGCACTGCTCGCTGGACCATCGAGCAAAGTCATAGATATGTGCGCCGGGAGTGGAGCACTGACGATTCAGAAGTGGAACGAGGACAAGAACGCCAGCTATATATGCATCGAGAGAGACGAAATTGTAATACCATACCTCCTGTTCAATCTTGTGATTCGAAACATCGATGCAGAAGTGCAGCACAAGGATGTTCTGACAGGGGAATTGTTCAAGGCGTACAGAGTGCACAGAGGCAATGCCTACGGCATAGTGGAGGTGATATCATGCCAGTAATATCCAACCCACCATACAACCTCAGGTGGAATGCATATGACGCCGATTGTATGGAGTCGCGGTTTAGAGAATTTGAAGTACCTCCAGAATCGAATGCTAACTATGCATTCATACTGACCGCCCTTGATACAGCGGATAGAAGTGTCATGATACTTCCACAAGGCATATGCACGGCATCGTCTAAAGAGGAGACAGCGATACGTCAGACGTTGATCGAAAGATGCTATATAGATGCAGTCATAGCCTGCCCGGATAGAATGTTTGAGTCTACATCAATCGCCGTAGTTATCCTAGTGCTGGACAAGACAAAAAAAGATGAGACAGTAGAAATGATTGACCTCAGAAAGAAAGCGCACACTGAGATACGAGAACAATGCGGGCAGTATGGAGGCAGCAGCCATACAAACAGGGTCTACAAGAAAGAGGTGAATGTATTCAGTGATGAGCTCATAACAGATGTGTTAATACACATACATGCTCGTGACAGCATAGCCGGATACTGTGCGCCTGCCACCATCGCAGACATACAGGCACAACAGTATAAGCTCTCACCGAGTTTATACATAGAACCTGAAGAACAACCAACTCGACACCGAGAATATAGAGACATAGTGGCAGATATAAACAGAGTCATCATGGACAAAAACAGATGCAGGCTCACGATCAATGAGTCCATGGCGAGAAAGATAGGATTTGATGTGGAACTGCTTGAGAATAACAAATCATCAATGGATGAGGTGAATAAACTCCTCAAAAGAATTGGAGCAGACGAGATCATAAGAAATGACTACTTCCGCACAAGCAAGAACAAGAATGAGATAAGGTTTGAGAATGCGGTTAAAGAGGGGCTGTCAAGCATTCTTGTGATGACACTGAACATGTGGAAACAACACATATACTACCTGAACGACGAAGAGAATAGATATCTCGCAGAGCTGAGGAATGCAGTGCTCCCGGATCTGATGAGCGGAAAAATAGAATTGGAGGATGAAGAATGAGAATATACTTAAGCGGACCAATTACAGAAGTAAATGATTACATGTACAAGTTCGGTGACGCCGAGGAGTATCTTGAAGAGAAATACACGGATGCGGCGGTTGTGAATCCAGCACGCATCCTGTCACAACTGCCTAAAGAATGGTCATATGAGGAGTGCATGGACATATGTCTGCGGCTCCTGGATAGATGCGACACGATATATATGCTTGACGGCTGGCAGCAGTCCAAGGGGGCAAACCGTGAATACGGTTATGCGCTGGCAAAAGACATGATGATCATAAAGGAGGATTAATGACAGGAAAGAACGCAGAAGGATACCCAGATCCTACAGCATCCATTGCAATAGGATTAGTTACGAAGAAAGAAAAGGAGAAAGAGAAAATGAAAGATACAGCTAACCCAGAAGAAATATGGATGATACAGAGTGCACAGGGAGATGTGCCGGCTCTTGTACTTGCTGATGATGGACAGACCGCAGTATATATAAAACTGAGAAAGACAAGCATCACATGTCAGGACATAGATGTCACATACCGCGGAAAGATGTATGCAAATCCAATGATGATACAATATACGCAGAGCGAAAACATCATCAGCTTTGAAAAGAGGTTACCAGATTCTGAAGCTGAGCAGGCGAGACAGATCATAGCAGACACATTTGGATTATCGAATTATGCTCAGGGCGAACCTTTATATGCAATACCAGTTGAGGAGAATCCTGAACAGGTATCAATGCGAGAGGATGCTCTTATATCAGAAATGAATGACCTTAAGACGAATATACACAGTCTTGAAGTTGCCCTTGCTAGATGTGAGGGAGAACGGGATGTGTATAAGGAGTTGTTCACGAATAATCATTAGACTGGAGGATAGAGCGAATGTTGACATTACCAATCAAACGTATGTGGTTTGATATGATTGCATCCGGCGAGAAGAAAGAGGAGTACAGAGAGATAAAAGAATATTACGACAGCAGACTTCTGAATGCCTTCGGTGCAATATGCGTAGGTGATGAGGTGCTGCACAATGTTTTACCAGAGATGGATCAGGTAGAGTGGCCAGTGCCAGTGATATTCCGTAATGGATATTCAAAGGCGGCTCCTCAGATAAAGGCAATGTGTACGCTCAGTATAGGCACAGGCAAGCCAGAGTGGGGAGCTGAACCAGGGAAGAAGTATTATATATTACACATCAAAGAGATAGATAAGGAGTAACGAATGAGAGAGACGAAAGATATAGAAATGAATAGCCTGGCCGTAGAGTGTGAGGACTGTATGAGTACACATAAGGTATCAGTATACATAGACTTTACCGAACCAGTTACTCACAGAGAAGCCGAACAGTATGTTACAGAGCTTATATGTCGTGGACAGAGAGAGCTTGAAAAAGAGAGTAGCAGACTTGCAGTGAGCTATATGGAAAAGAAATGTGCTGCAAAATAGAGCTACAAGATAAAAATATATCAAGGGAGGAGATAGATAATGCCAAACGTAAGGCCAATCAACAAGAAGTATGGAATATCCAAGCACGCCTTTGCTACGGCATACTCATACTGCTTACAGTACAATGAATGGAAGGCAGAGATAGAAAATAACACAGACACCTACAGAAGCCCACAGGTTACAGGGATGCCTACAGGGTCAGGTGGTGGATCTGATGCGACAGCAGATGCCGCGATGAGAAGGGCAGAACTGATCGATAAGGTGGCGTTAGTTGAAGATACAGCCAGGGCAGCAGTCGCCGGATATGATGAGATATATCCGTATCTCCTCAGGTATGTTACCACAGAAGGCTGTACATATCGCATGATAGACCAGCAGGGAGTACCGTGCGGCAGAACATTGTTCTACGAGATCCGCCGCAAATTCTATTACATGATGGCAAAAAAAATATAAAGTGCGGCACTCAGAGGACAAGAAAACAGATATAGTTATATCATCGCCAAATGAGGATAAGCCCTCAAACATATATATGAGCTCCGGGAGACCGGAGCTTTTGTTGTGGAGAAAAGTATGAAAGCTGACGAACTCAAGAAGTGGATAGAGGAACTGATAGACAATGGTGAGTTGTGGCGGTTCTATAAGTCGAAGGAGTGGCGCACACTCAAGGAGCAGATCCTAAAAGAGAATCACTATGAGTGTGCCGAGTGCAAGAGACACGGCATCATCACACGCTACGATGTGGATGAGGAGGGCAACAAGAGATTGCTCAGCACTGTGCACCATGTGCAGTTTGTGCGTAAGCATCCAGCCCTGGCACTCAGCAGGACATACACATACGAGGGCAAGACATATCAGAACCTGATCCCCGTGTGCAAGGTTTGTCACAACAAGCTGCACCCGGAGAAGAGAAGATACAGACAGCAGACGAAGAACGATGACCATTTCATGAACGAAGAACGCTGGTAAACTACCCCCCACCCCCCATAACCCCTAATTTGGGAAAGGACAAGCAACGGGGGCATGGGGACGACAAAAGACCTTCGCGCGCACGCACGAGGAAAAAGTGAGGTGAAAGAGCATGGCACAGCAGTCACAGGCAAAGATAAGAGAGTCACTTATGGCACAGCTTCGGGCAAAAGGAGCTGACGTCTCACACTTCGAGGCGCTTGTGGATGACTATATGGAATACTGCAAATTGATCAAAAAAATGAAAGCCGATATCAAAAAGCGGGGAATGACCTATACCGCCATGTCGGCAGCAGGCAAGGAGTACGAGAAGGATAACCCAAACGTCAAGCTATTGCCGCAGTATACCAGAAGCCAGCTTGCAATCCTCAAGGAGCTGGGGCTCACAACCGACAAGATAGCGGAGGAAGACGGAGATCTTTAGGATTGACGATATACCAGAGATTCAGGAATGGATAGACATCGTAGAACAAGGCACCTACAAATGCTGTCACGACCAGGAAAACCTAGTGCTCCACGTCAAGAGGTGCTTTGAAACAGAGGAGATACACGTTGACACGGAACAGCTGCAAAAGTATATGCACTTGTGCGAACAGTATGTGCCATTTGAGCTGTTCCCGTGGCAGCGTTTTGTTATAGCGCTGCATGATTGCACATATTGGAACGACTCAGGACTTCCACGCTGGCCGGATCTGTTCACCATGATCGGGCGAGGCGCCGGAAAAGACGGAATGATAGCCATTGAGGCGTTCCTCTTGTCGTCACCGTACAACGGTATACGCGAATATGACGTTGATATCTGTGCAAATAACGAAGACCAGGCAACCCGCCCGGTGAAAGATCTGACAGGATTCTTCGAGATGCCTGAGAACATCAAGAAGATGCGCCGGTTCTACTACTGGACCAAAGAGAAGATAGTCAGCACCAAGACAAAAAGCACGATCATAGGCAGAACTAACAGCCCCAAGGGCAAGGATGGCCTGCGCTCAGGGATCACCATATTCAACGAGATCCACCAGTATGAGAACTATGCGAACATAGACGTATTTACGACAGGACTAGGCAAGAAGGAACACCCCCGCCGGTCATACTACACTACCAATGGAATAGTGAGGGAAGGACCGCTTGATGACCTTCTGGCAACATCAGAGTCCATTCTGGAGGGCGGAGAAGACGACAACGGTTTGCTCCCGTTCATCTGCCGCCTGGACGACAAGAAACAGGTGGATGACGAAGAAAACTGGACGATGGCGAACCCATCATTGCCATACCTGCCGAATCTCATGAGCGAGATAAGGAAGGAATACCGGGAATGGAAGACCAACCCGGAAAGACTCCCGGCATTCATGGCGAAGAGAATGAACCTCCCGGACACAGTGAAGGAAAGCGCAGTCACGGACTGGGAGAATATCATAGCAACCAAACAGGAGCTCCCAGACCTCACCGGCTGGAGCTGTACTGTTGGCATAGATTACATGAAGACATCAGATTTTGCAGCGGTCAACTTCCACTTCAAGAAAGGTGATGACCGCTACGACATCAACAAGGCATGGCTTTGTTCTGCGTCCAAGGATATCCCAAGACTCAAGATACCATGGCAGGAATGGGTAAGGGAGGGCAAACTTGGATATGTAGACGATGTGGAGATACACCCATCCATTATAGCAAGCTACATCGAGGAGATGGGCAGGCACTACGCCATAAGCATGGTGGCGATAGATAACTACAGATATACGCTTATGTCGGATGCCCTGGCAAAGGTAGGCATATCAAGAGAGCGGGGCAACCTCATGCTGATAAAGCAGACCGACATCATCAAGATAGTGCCTGTCATAGACCATTGTTTCATTAACCATTACTTTCATTGGGGCGATGATGTGGTACTCAGATGGGCCACCAATAATACAAAGACAATCAGATATGGCAGAGATGTGGGAGCCGATAAGGGCTCCTTTGTTTATGCCAAGATAGAGGCAAGGAGCAGGAAGACAGACCCATTCATGGCACTTGTAGCATCTATGATACCGGAAAGCCAGATCAAGGAGCGCAAGGAATACCAGCGGATTGGAGTAATCACCCTGTAAGGAGGTAGAACATGGGAGTATGGCAGAACTTTGTCGAAAAGATCTTCCCGACAAGCAGAACAAAAGACAGTGTGGTCATTGTAGACATACCGGCATCACTCTATTACAAGGAGCTGGCCATACACACAGCGGCGTCACTTATAAGCAATGCCATATCCAGAGCAGAGATCAAGTGCTTTGTCGGCGGTAAGCCTGAGCGGAACAATGATTATTATCTGCTCAACGTATCGCCAAACCGAAACGAGGGCAGTTCGGTGTTCTGGCATAAGGTTATCAACAAGGTGATCAGAGCCGGAGAGGCTTTGGTGGTTGATGCGGACGGATATCTGTACTGTGCGGATTCGTACACCAAGCAGAAGGAGCAGCCAATCCTTGGCGACATATACGCTCAGGTAACGACAGGCAACTTCACATTTAGCCGCACGTTCACACACAACGACTATTACAGGTTCACGCTTGACAACATCAACGTCAAACAGCTTATAGACGGCATGTACGATGAATATGGCAAGGTGTTGACTGCCGCATCGAAGGCGTTTCGCCAGTCAAATGGTCAGAAATATAAGATACACATCGAGGGCGTGCGAGCTGGAGACAAGGAGTTCCAAAAGGATTTTGACGAATTTATAAAGGAGCAGATCAAGCAGTATGTGCAGAGCGAGAATGCCATATATCCGGAATTTGACGGCTATACCTTAGAGCCTGACAAGAACTCAGGATCCAAGAACGCAGATGATTACATCAAGCTCAAGAACGACCTGTTTCAGACGGTTGCCGGAGCATTCCATATTCCGGAGTCAATGATGACAGGCAACATAACATCCATGAAGGAGATAGTCGGAGCGTTTCTCACATTTGGTGTTGATCCATACGCCGACATGATAAGCGAGACGCTCAACAAGCGAGGCGGTGTTGATAACTATGCCACAGGGAACTACTACGTTGTTGATACAAGCAGAATCCAGCACAGAGATATATTCGATATTGCCGCCGGAGTGTCCGCACTTATCGGCAGTGGTGTGTACTGCATAGACGAGACCAGGGAAGAGATGGGCAAGGAACCACTTGGAACAGACTGGTCACAGAAGCATTTTATTACCAAGAATTTTGAAGAGATAGATAGGTTTTTAAAGATGGGAGGTGAGACGAATGAAAAGAAAGACGTACTACCAGGTAACTGAGAATACGGAGACAAGAACGGCCGACATCAACATTTATGGAGACATTACGAGTAATGCACAGGTTATCAGAGCCTTTTGGGGCGATGATGGCAGCAGATCAGCGATGGACATCAAGCAGGCTATAGACGGCCTCGATGTCGACACTATCAACGTATATATCAACAGCTATGGCGGAGAGGTGGCAGAGGCTCTTGCGATATATTCATCGCTGCAGAGACATAAGGCACAGATACACACATACTGTGATGGATTCGCCTGCTCTGCTGCTACGATCATATTCTGTGCCGGTGATATCAGAACCATGGGCTCTATAGCTCTTATGATGATACACAACTGCATGAGCTATCTTGGATATGCAAACAGTGAGGAGATGCGCAAGGCGGCAGAGGATAACGACAAGATCAACCAGTCCAGCATTGAGGCGTACAAGAAGGTCAGCAGTCTCTCGGAAGATGAGATCAAGGACATGATGAACGCTGAGACCTGGCTCACTGCGTACGAGTGTCTTGACTATGGATTTGCCACAGATATAGCAGACGATGAGGAAGAGGACGAGGAGGCGCAGCAGACAGCATTTGCAAGCATCAGATCGGCCATTCTGGCAGATAACAAGGATGCAGGGATCATGTCGAAGCTTGATGCTATACAGCAGGAGCTGAAAGAACTCAAGACAAAGGAACAGACACCACCTCAGAAGGCAGGGAAAACACCTCAGCCGACTGAGAAGAACAACTACCTGAAGACATTCTTCGGGGCACTATAAAGGAGGAACCGTATGTTTAAAGCAACAACAAACCCAGCAGTCAAGCAGGCTGTAGCAGCCATGCAGGCAGCAATCGCAACCGGCGAAGATGCACAGATCCAGACAGCCTTTGAGGGCTTTGGTGAGTCGATCGCCGCAGCAGTCAAGGAAGACTTTGAGAGCGCCCACGGCGATGAGAACATCCTCATTCAGAGAGGATTCAGAGTTCTGACCGCAGAAGAGAAGAACTACTACCAGAAGGTCATTGACGCCGGTAAGCAGCCGACAGTTCAGACCATGAACGGACTTCTGACACCTGAGGTTATGCCTCAGACTATCATCGAGGACGTATACAAGAATCTTACAGAGGAGCATCCACTCCTTGACAAGATCAACTTCGCATCAGTTCAGTACCTTACACGCTGGATCCTGAACGACCACACAGCAGATGTAGCTGTATGGGGCGAGGTCAACTCAGAGATCACGAAGGAGATCACATCAGCATTCAGAACTATAGACATCACACAGTACAAGCTTTCAGCCTTCGCTCTTATCGAGAAGGATATGCTTGAGCTGGGTCCTGTATTCCTCGATGGATACATCCGTGCCTTCCTTGCTGAGGCTCTTGCAAAGGCACTTGAGCAGGCTATCATCGGCGGCAACGGGCACAATAGGCCTGTGGGAATGGACAGAGATATCCACCAGGGCGTCAGCGTGTCCACATCTGACGGATACCCACGTAAGACAGCGATCAAGCTTAAGTCTTTCAGCCCTAAGGACTACGGCTCTGTACTTGCTAATCTTGCGGAGACAGAGACATACTACACCAACAACACAACCGGAGCGGTGACCGCCAAGGCAACAGCCGCAGAGAAGAACGGCAACGCCAAGGATGGCTATACAAAGCACGGCGGACGTTCAAGAGTGTTCGATCAGGTAACACTGATCTGTAACATGAAAGACTATCTGTCTAAGATCATGCCGGCGGCGACAGCACTCACGGCAGCAGGCACCTATGCCACTAACCTGTTCCCATTCCCGACAGACGTTGTTAAGTCTGCAGAGATGGCAGATGGTGAAGCCCTTCTCGTCCTCCCTGAAGAGTACTTCATGGGACTTGGAACATCAAAGGAAGGTACTCTTGAGTATTCCGACGAGTTCAAGTTCTTCGAGGACAAGAGAGCGTTCAAGATCAAGCTCCATGGCAACGGTAAGGCATACGACAACACAGTGGCTGTACTGCTTGATATATCAGAGCTTGAGGAGGCTTATATCATGGTTAAGGGCACTGACACAAATGTGACAGTGAACCAGGCAGCAAACACACAGACAGAGTAAGGAGTGATACAGCATGCTTGATAAGAACAATATGCCAGCCGCCTATCTGGAGGACGTCAAAAGACACCTCCAGATAACCTGGAATGATACGGATACAACCGAAAGACTTATCGGGATGATGCTGGACGCTGAGGTAGAGCTTAATCACTTGTTCGGGGCGGAGCTTGATTACTTCGCTCCCGGGCTTGCACACAGGCTCTACCTCTCATATTTACTGTATGCATACAACAACTGCCTGGACGAGTGGGAGACGGCATATCTCAAGGACATATTGAGACTGCAGCACATACAGCGCGTCAAGGAGGTCAAGACCGATGATGAAGAGCAGATTTAGCACATACAACGATGGCATTGTACACATCTGTGAGGCTAAAGAACGCAAAAACAATTTTGGCGCGGTAAAGAACACCACAGCCAGAGATGAACTGGCAGATGTAATCAAGCTAAATTACAGTGAATGCAGTAAGCGGGATGAGGACATAGAGTTTGCATCCAGCCAGGGACGCACCCTCTCGGTTAAGCTGAAGACAAGGTCCTACAAGATAGTCCCGACGCAGAAGGCTGTGATAGATGATATGCTCTACAGCATCATCAAGATAGACCACGACAGAGCCAAGCAGGAAATGTATATATACCTGGAGGAGGAGCGAAAGCTATGACAGTATTAGAGGCAGTGGAAGACACTCTGAAAGCCCTGGCCATGGATCCAGATGTGCCAATGAACGCGGTATATTACGGAGCATGTACGGCCAAGGAGATGACCAGGTGGAACTATATGGTGTTCAACAGGCGAGACAGGTCTAAGTCATCCAACAAGGTAGACTATCAGACTACGTATGAGCTACACATAATCCATGAGGACTATATACCGGAAGGGTATATAGATAAGGCGATAAGCACCCTGGAGAATTGCGCCGGCGCAAAACTTAAAGTTACATCAGACCCGATACAGTATGAGTACACGACTAAGGGCAGTTCAGACGTGGTTATTGAGATAGCAACGATCACGTTCTATCACCCGGAGAAGAGGCGATAAATGAAATCAGAATGGTTCAAGCTGGATGGCGAGGTAGTATTTGACGACCTTATCAGTCAGTACAAAGACGATGGAATCAAGACTATCAACGATGTTCTGCATAGCGAGGGCGCTGAGGTCATTCAGAACGAGATAGAGAGCATCCTGCCTGCATCAGGTCGAAGCTGGAAAAAGAAAAAGAAACCGGCAAGCACGGCGAAGCCATTCACACATGTTGATGAACTTCTTGCAGTTACAGTAAAGACAAGAACCGCGTATGGATATCTATATTTCCCAGACGATGGCTCAAACACGAAGAGACATGCCGGCAATCAGATGTTCATGCAGCGGGGCGCAGAGAATTCAGAGGATAGAATCATAGAAATATGCCTGGGAAAACTCCTGGGCGACTAGGAAATCCTAGAAAGGAGCGAATAATGACAAACAACGTTTTTTCGGAATTTGAAATAACAGAACAGCATATCAAGGTGGCCGGGAAAGAATCATATGAAGATATGAACTGTATAGGATCAAGCGAGGAGGAACTTGAGGTCAAGACGGTTACAAAGAAGTGCAGAGGCAGAGTTGCGAAAAAGAGAACCCGTGGCACTGGGAACGGCACGCTTAAAGAGTCGTTGCACGTACCGCGTAGTGTATACAATGAGATATATGATATGACAAGAGAGAAGCTGGCAGCAGGGGTATATGCATATGGTGAGAATAGCAAGCATCCCGAGTTCTCACTCACACAGAAGGTTCTTGATGAGGATGAGAATGTAAAATACAAGGCATATCCCAGATGTGTTCTCACCTCCGGACCGTCAAGAAAGATCGAAAATGGCTCAGAAGAGGTTGCTGAGCTTGAGCTGACTATCGACTTAATGCCGGATGAGAATGGTGAATGCATGTACGAAGCACTTGAGAGTGAGCTTGAAAGCGATACCATCAAGCAGAAGTGGCTGACTGACTTTTCGCTGGACTTAATAAAGACAACTGTCTAACAGGAGCACCCGCAAGGGTGTTCTTTTTTGTAGGAGGAAATAAATGGTATACCACAAATTATTGATGGCGGACGGAAGATTTGAAAATGTGACGCTCAATCTTGGCGCTATAGCAGAGCTTAACAAGAGAAATAAGCCGCTGGCAGATCTGTATTTTGCCAAGTGCAAGGAAATGCAGAAGAAGGGCGAAGACTTCAACGAGCTTGACATGGCGACATTCATCTACATCGCCTATGCATGCGCACATCCGGATGAAGATATCCCACCTTATGAGGAATTTCTGATGGACATCACAGACGATAGGGAGGAACTTGCGACAACGTTCAACAACTTGTTCAATTCCGCGAAAAAAAAACGGGATTCCGTGATGCATTCCGGAAAGCCACGAAGGAGAAAGAACGGTCGATAAAATTACCCAAGTTTGAGCTGGAGGACATAGAGGACTACTACACATATTATGTGTTGATCCTTGGAATCCCAGAAAAAACATTTTACGACAGCGACTTAAACTTTCTGTCGGCGCTTGCAGCAAATAAGGCAGCCTATGACGGATGGATGAACTACGCAGTGAAGAAGGCAGGTGAGAGACGTGGCTAAGAAGAAGAGCGAGGCAAGCGTCAAGTTTACAGCAGACACAACAGAATACACAGCGAACCTCGATTCGGCGCGAAATACAACGAAGAATCTGAAAGCAGAGCTTAAGCTTGTCGAGGCTCAGTTCAAGAACAGCGGCGACGAGGGCGAATACTACACCCAGAAACAGTCGATACTTGAAAGGCAGCTTGAGACTAATCAGCAGGAGCAGGAAGCTCTCACAATGAAGATGGAAGCCGCAAAAGTGGCATACGGTGAGAACAGCACCGAAGTGGATAAGTGGGCGAGAGCAATCATGAACTCACAGGCACAGGCTGAGAGGCTCAAAGGTCAGCTTGCAAACCTTATACCGGAAGTAGATGAGAATGCACAGGCTATGGCAGAGTTTGACAGCGCTATGGCGGAGTCAGACAGCACAATGTCACAGCTCACTGCCGAGATGAAACTTGCAGAGGCTCAGTATAAAGCTACCGGCGATGAGGAGGAATACCTCAGCCAGAAGCAGAAACTCCTTGAACAGGAGATAGAGGCAAACAAGCGAAAGCAGGAGACCCTCACGCAAAAGCTTGACCTTGCAAAGAAAGCATACGGCGAGAACAGCGACGAGGCGAGAAAGCTTGCCACACAGCTCACTAACACACAGACTGATACAATAAAATTGGAAACTGAGACAAAGAGCCTTTCTGATGCTCTCGAAGAGAATGCACAGGATCTTGAGGCAGCAGGCGAAAGTGCGAAAGAGGCAGGTGAAGGCTATACTGTTGCAAAAGGCGCGATGGCGAATCTTGTAAGCGATGGCATCAAGGGACTTGGCTCCGCATTGTCAGAAATCGGAACAGACTCAGATGCGGCAAGTGCAAGATTTGCAGCCGCTACAGGGACGGCGGCCGACTCCATGGATGAATACAATCAGGTCATGCAGGAGATATACAAGGATAACTTCGGGGAAAGCCTCACGGATATAGCCGAGAAGATGACCAAGGTGAAGGAAGTGACAAAGGAGGTTGACCCATCACAGCTCAAGACCCTTACCGAGAACGCTATAACCCTCGAGGATACATTTGGCATGGATATGACAGAGACCCTGAGAGGTGTCAACTCACTCATGAGCCACTTTGGACTCTCAGCTACTGAGGCATTTGACCTTATGGCCAGCGGCGCACAGCAGGGACTTAACTACACCGATGAGCTTGGCGATAACGTGTCAGAGTATGCAGGTAAGTTTGCTGAGGCCGGGTACACGGCGGATGAATATTTCCAGTTGTTAAAGAATGGTTCAGAGGGCGGTGCATATAACCTGGACAAAGTCAATGACGCTATTAACGAGGTAACGACAAGACTTGGAGATGGAACTATTGCGGACACCATGACACAGATCGACGAGAAGACCGGAGAGGTCAAGGACGGCACAGGTGTGTGGAGTCAGAAGACTGAAGAGCTGTTTGCCAAGTGGCAGACAGGCGGAGCAACACAGAAGGAAGTAGTCTCTTCAATAGTTGCAGATATTCAGAATGCCAAGACGGAACAGGACAAGATGAACCTGGCCGCACTTGCGTTCGGAACAATGGCAGAGGATGGTGGCACACAGTTCATTCAGAGCATCTCGTCAGTCGGCGACAGCTTCAGCGATACCAAGGGCAAGATGGACGAGGTGGCCAACACAAGATATGACGATGTGGGCAGTTCGCTTGAAGGACTTGGCAGAACCCTCAAACAGGATATCATACAGCCGATAGTTACTGACGCGATACCGAAGGTGACAGAAATCATAGAAAATGTATCGAACAATGTACCGCTTATAGTGGCAAAGCTCCAAGAGATGCAGCCAATCATCACGGCGATAGCCGTGGTCATAGGAGTATTAACAACAGCAATGGCAATCCAGTCAGCAGTGACAGGAGTCAAAGCGGCTATGGAGGCGGCAGAGACCACTACACTGTGGGGACTTGTAGCGGCACAGACAGCAGCACTCGCACCATACTTATTGATAGCGGCAGCTATAGCGGCTGTAATTGCGATCATAGTTCTATGCGTTAAACACTGGGATGAGATCAAGCAGAAGGTCATAGAAGTGGCTCAAATACTGAAAGAAAAGATGGCGGCTGCATGGGAATCGGTGAAGGAATCAGTAAGCAATGGAATTGCTAAGGTTAAAGGCTTTTTTGTCAATATGCTTAACTGGATCAAGAGCAACTGGCAGGGACTTCTCTTGCTGCTTGTTAATCCATTTGCCGGAGCTTTCAAGCTGCTTTATGATAACTGCTCAGGCTTCAGAGAATTTATAGATAATTTCATGAGCAAAATACATGAGACTATATCTAATGTGGGTAATAAGATTAAGAGCACTGCCAAGAATATATTTCATAAGGTAAAAGAGGCAATCACCCATCCGATTGAAACGGCGAAGGAAACTATATCGAACTTGGCAGATAAGATAAAGGGAATATTTGAGAAATTGAAGATAAAACTCCCAGATATCAAGCTCCCTCACTTTAAAATAAGCGGCGGCGAGGCACCATGGGGAATAGCCGGAAAGGGAACCAAACCGACGGTTGATGTGGAATGGTATAGAGCCGGTGCAGTGCTGAAGAGAGCCACACAGTTCGGCACAAGTCCATCAGGAACACCAATGGTTGGTGGCGAGGCCGGATATGAGGCAATAGCACCTATCGATGTGCTGCAGGGATATGTTGCGGAGGCTGTCGAGGCAGCAGGCGGAACAGGTCAGATAGACTATGATCTGCTCGGCGAGGCGACAGCAAAGGCGTGTGCAAGAATGAACATCACCATCAATCTCAATGGCAGAGAGATCGGAAGATTGGAAAGGCGGCCGGTATGACATTATATTACGAAAGCTCAGACGGACAGATTATAGACTTCATGAGTGGTGGGATATACGCCCAGACGCCTGAAAGTCTGCTTGATGATGAGTGGAATTACACAACCATAACCGGTATCAATGGCATAGGCAAGATCAAGAGATTCTATAAGGACACCAAAACGTACAGCTTGACACTTGATATCATGGCTGATAGCGCCGAAGAGTTCAATGAGCTGATGAACCACATGTACACAGTGTTTGACAGAGATGTGCAGCGTATGTTACCAGGGAAGATATGGTGGAATGGTTATTACAAGCAGGCATACATAGTTAGTAAGAAACACTCAGATTATGATGAATTGTTTGAATCTGTGACTAAACAGTTGACAGTTCTGAGTATTCATCCGATGTGGACTAAGGAATATAAACATAGCTACATGGCATCATCCGGAGAGGTTGGCGCGTTGGATTACGGCATGGAAGGATTCTATGACGGATACGACTATGGTGGTTACGACTATGGACAGGCTGAAGTTATAGAGGTCCTGAGTGTTGACACGGTGGCTGGTGCGAATTTTGAGATGACCATATTCGGTCCGATATCACAGCCGACAATCATAATAGGTGATCATAAGTATGGTATGGATGCAGATATAGCCGCGGGCGAGTACGCTGTTATTAACACTATATCAAAGACCATAAAAAAATACGACCAATATGGTCGTGAAGAGAATATATACCATACAAGAGCAAGAGACAGCTACATATTTGAGAAACTACCCACAGGAGCATTGAGAATACTCAAGACTAAGGAGCTGGCGTTTGACATCACTGTATATGACGAAAGAGGTGAGCCGGAATGGATCTGATATATGCAGATGACACAAAGAAAGACATAGGCATATTCGATGCATACACATTAGACCTGTCCTACGGAGAAGATGAGAACGACTTTGAACTCAAGATTGATCGGGCGGCGCATTGCTGTAAAGCCGGATACTACATATATGTTGAAGACGAGGAATATGGCGGAGTTATCGAGAAGATAAAGGTCAACACCAAATCCAATGAAGTTACATACTCAGGTCCAACGTGGCAGGGATACATAGATCATAAGGTGCTCTGTCCGGATCCGGGGCAGGACTATCTTGTGGCGGATGGTGAGGCACATGAAGTGCTTGCCGACCTGATAGAAAGGCTTAACCTGCCCGCTCTGTTTGAGGCATCGACAGAAGACTCAGGCATCACAGTACATTATCAATTCGAAAGATATATAACAGCATACAAAGGCATTAAGGCCATGCTGAAGGATGCCGGAGCAAAACTCAAGCTCAAATGGCAGAACGGCAAGGTGATAATGCGTGCGGAACAGATTCACGACTATTCACAGGATGAGGAATTTGACACTTCGCAGGTGGATTTTGAAGTATCGAGAGAATACGCACCGGTCAATCATGTTATATGCTTAGGTAAGGGGGACCTTGCAGACAGGGCAGTGATACACATCTTCACAGATGAGAACGGAGGCATACAGCCGTATGCGAAAGTAAAGAATCCGGTAGAAGATTCAGACTATATACTTGACACATCGAGACAGGCCATAACTGGAGAACGGGAAAATGTCAGCGTACTTGAGATGAACAGCGCGCAGGAAACCACGAATTATATTCTCCAGACAAGCAAGCCATCAGATTGGGCGACGAAATATGATGCCTACTACATTCAGGATGGCGACAGCTACAAGGCAGTGGCAGGCGTTGAAGTAGGATACACGCTGACACGTTATCAGCCACCGGATTGGTCGGTGAACTTCGGGGATTATTCAACAAGAAATGGCGACTCATACAACAAAGTATCCGGAACAACTATATACACAGCCCAGACACAAAAACCATCAGATTGGTCGGCGAAGTATGAGGAATATTACACCAAGGGCAGCGATTACGAATCTGTTAAGGGTGTAGAGAAAGAAACCTATACAAAACAGACAAGACAGCCATCTGATTGGAGGAAGAATTACGGTGACTATTACGTACTGTACTCTGACGGAGTTACGACCGAATACAAGAAGGTTGACGGCGTATCAAGATATAGGTACAACCCACAGACCAGAAAGCCGACGGACTGGGACACCAACTATACTAGCTATTACAAACGCAAAAAGGCTGGAGGATACGAGAAGATTGCCGAAAGGGAAGATAAGAAGATCCCGACATGGAAAGCAAAGACATACTTCGTGCAGGAAAGCTATCAGGTAGCACCTGGTTGGAAGAAAGAGACAAGGTACACATATAAGAAGACGGAACAGGCACCAACATGGAAGAGCGGAACATACTATACCAAACAGGATGGTCAGGCGCCAACATGGAAATCCGGAACGTATTACAAGAAGTCTTCGGATAAGGTCGCACCAGCTTGGACAACTGGAACATATTACACTAAAGTCACAGACCAGTACGCCACTATGGTAGCTGAGGCTGTCAAAAGGCTCCAGGAGACCACAAGAGACACCTTAAAGATTGACTTGGAAGAGACAGAGCAGTCTTACGACATAGGCGATATAGTCGGCGCGGTTGAAAGCGTAACAGGCATATCAACCATACAGGAAGTAACACAGAAGATAGTTAAAATTAACAATGACGATGTAACTATAACATATGAGGTGAGTTAAATATGATAAGACTTATAACAGGATATGCAGGGGTGGGACATGTAACCTCAGCAGATGCTGGACGGTTCAACGCCGGCATCTGCGGCAACGATGCATACATTATGCAAACCGGTGAGCAGATGGCTTATACCCTAAACTCAAACAACGAGATAACAATCGGCAGCGGCGACCTGATTAACCAGGGACGGCACTTTTCAATACCGCAGAATTCAAGCGAGACCTTAGCGATAGAAAACGGATCACAGGGTAAGGCAAGATATGATGCAGTTGTTGTTAGATATTCCAAGGACACAGGCACCGGAGTTGAGAGCGCATCAATGTACATAGCGAGAGGGATAGAAGTGGCAAGCACAGCAACTCCACCTAAGCCGTCAGTGACACGCGGCAATATCTTTAACGGCGAGATAACAGATGATGTAGTCCTGTACAACATCAAAATACAGGAGCTTAGCATAGTAAGCGTTGAGTCAGTTGTTCCGGTTTTGCAGCCGCTGGCAGGTATTGCAGCGTCAATCATAGATGCGATATATCCGGTAGGCAGCATATATATGAGCATGGCAGCGACCGATCCAGCGGAGCTGTTTGGCGGCGAGTGGAACCGGATAAAAGGCGAATTCCTGTATGCAGCCGACAAGGAAAAGACGGGGCTTACAAGCGGAAACAGGTACATACAAATAGGCAAAGACAACCTGCCGCCACATACACATTCAATACCTAACCACCAGCACAACATCCCAAGTCATACACACACCGCCACTATCGGAACGGCGGGCAATCATAGTCATTCATTCTCGCAGGTGAAGGAGGTAGCCGCTGGAACTGCGAGCTATAGGGCAACATCATCGGGACTCATAGGGGCTCGAACATCTAGGACATCGACAGATGGAGCACATACACACAGTATTACCATTGGCCCAAAGGCACTCAAGACAGATGAGTCGGGATATGGCAACACTGGCAGCGTAGGCGCTGGCGAGGAAATAGAAATCATGCCACCATACATAACAGTCAATGCCTGGCAGAGAGTGAGTTAGAAAGGAGATAGCGCATGGAATATGAATATGTAGAAGGATATAATCATGAGAATGCATATTCCGACACAATGATATTTGACATAGATCCCTTAGAGAAGAGAATTTCGGTGCTTAAGAAGCAAACGCTGATAGCAGGAGAAAACAACTCGCAGTACATTGCATTTAAAATACCACGATATGTGGACGGCATAGATTTGTCAACTAAGAACATACAGGTGTTATACATAGCACCAGGTGGGCATTCTGACATCAATAAGGTAATCAACGTGCAACGCAGTGACGAAGACCTGCTGTTTGGTTGGGTAGTTCCAGGTGAAGCGCTCCCGTCGATGGGAGTATTGACATTTTCGATCGAATTCGCATCGAGCAATTATCTTATGAAGGTCAGATCAATAGAACAGGAGATAGTCGATGGATTGTCCGGCACAGATATAGCGCCAGAGCCTGTGGAGCAGGCATGGTATATTGAGATTCAGCAGAAATGCGAGACTATGTTAGATGATATCGAGCGTGCCAGGAAAGACGTACAGGCATCGGTCGAACAGGTAAGTTCCAATAAAGAAGCTATAGAGTCCTTGCGGAACGAGGTGATTGAACTAAAAAAATCTGGCCGTGATGGCAGAGAAGACCTAGCCGCTGCCATCACGGATAAAGGCGTCAAAACGGCGGTCGAGGATAATATGCATGTCATGGCGGATAACGTAAGAAAGATATCAACCGGCACGTCCAACTCACAGGTTCTCAACACTACAATGATATCCGGTGTTGTGCAGTGCCAGGTGACACATGAAGAAAATAATACTTTAGACTAAGGAGGGGAAAGAAAAATAAATGCTAACCAATAATTTTGCAGGACTTATTAGTCTTAATTGCCAGGGTAACTCTAGCAACTATAGTGTATGTAAATATGTAGATAACAGTGTTGCATCTGTAGGTTACTCTTGGTTTAAAAGCATGCTAAACGGGAACTCATTGAAATTAAAAAAAGAAAACAGTTCATCTGCAGGAATTGCTTTGGTACTAGGTACAGGATCAACGCCACCTAAAAGTACAGATACAGCACTAGAGGCATTAACTGAGGATTATGAAGTCGTTACACAGACTAAAGATATCCCTTATAGTTTTTCAAGTTCGATCGTAACAATTACCAGAGTCATTAAGAACACGGGCAGTACCCCATTAACTATATCTGAAATTGGTCTATATGCATATCAGGTTAATTTTGGTACATTGATGTTGGCTCGTGAAGTAATTGATCCTGTGACAATTCAGCCGGGCAAAAAGCACAGCTTTACGATGGATTTGTGCGTGGAGTGATAAAAAAGAAGGTGAATCTATGATAAAAGCGATAGAAACCACACTGCCTGATGAAAGCATCGGCAAGTGTGGTTTTTTACAACTGCCGCCAGAGGGTTGTATGAAAATGAACGCCATAATTGACATGTCAAGATATGCCATAGAACTGCCAAACGAATAAAACTGTAGGAGGAAAAAGATGTATGTAGACACAAATACGATCGTAGAAGTTGGGAAAGTCATAGGCGCGATAGCTGTTATAGGTGGATTACTCATATCAATCTATAAGTGGTATGACCGGCAGAATAAGCAAGATGTTGAGCTTAAGAAGATGAAAGAGGAGCAGTGTCTTATTACGTACGGACTTTTAGCCTGTCTCAAAGGATTGAAGGAACAGGGGTGTAACGGACCTGTGACCGAGGCTATCGACAAGTTGGAGAAATACTTAAATAAAGCAGCACATGATCAGGAATAGAATACTTATATAAAAAGGAGATTTTTATGGATAAATTAGCAATATTACTTTTAGTGGTGGCAGCAATCTGCACCCTCATAACAGTTATCACGGAGTTCACGAAAGAGGTTGGCATCCTAAAGAAGATACCGACCTCTTTTCAGGTATTAGTGACAAGTATCATTATATGTGAGATATGTCTCTTCGTAGCACTGTCATATTTCGGATGGCGTCTGCTATGGTACTACCCGGTAACAGTTCTCTTTGTAGCATTTATTATAGCTTGCATATGCACTAGGGGATGGGATTACCTGCTTGAAATATTTAAACGATTCTACAGAGGTGGAGGCGGAGAGAAGAAAGGCGGCGATGGCAAATGAATGGAATAGATATAAGTGCATGGCAGGGAGATAATGGCATCGACCTCAGTAAAATAGCGTATGACTTCTGTATTGTGAAAGCGACAGAGGGAACAGACTACAAGAACAGATACTTTGCAGCGCATTGTGATGCTGTTTTGAAGAAAAAGAAACTGCTGGGTGTATACCACTATGCCAACGGCAGTGATCCACAGAAAGAAGCTGACCACTTCCTTGCGTATGTAAAGAAGTACATCGGCAAGGCGGTACTTGTTCTGGATTGGGAAGCCAAGAACAACAATCTGTTTGGTGTCAAGGATCTGGAATGGTGCTTACAGTGGTGCAGCTACGTACAGAAAAAGACAGGCATTAAGCCGCTTATCTACGTGCAGAAGAGTGCCATGGACGCAGTGAAGAAAGCTGGATATGGCCTGTGGGTGGCTCAGTACCAGGATAATATTGAGACCGGATACCAGGAGCATCCATGGAACGAGGGGAAGTATAATTGCTTGATCAGGCAGTATACATCTGTTGGCAAGCTCTCAGGTTACAACAGCAGCCTTGATCTCAATAAGGCTTATATCAGTGTGGCGAGCTGGAATAAGCTGGCAGGCAGAAGAGCCGTATCCGTACTTGCAAAGCCGACAGCCGGCAAGAAGAGCATCAATATCATTGCAAAGGAAGTCCTTGCGGGCAAGTGGGGCAACGGTGTTGATCGCAAGAGCAGACTGACCAAGGCTGGTTATGACTACAACAAGGTCCAGGCAGCGGTCAACAAGCTCGTCAAGGCTTCACAGATGTCAGAGGACAAGATCATCAATGCAGTTGCACATGAAGTCATCATAGGCAAGTGGGGCAATGGACAGGAACGTATTGACAGGCTTAAGGCAGCAGGGTATGATTCAGGCAGGGTTCAGAAACGTGTGAATGAACTATTATAATAAGGAAGCGATTCTGATTGAAGAAGTCGTCCAAGAACACACAAAATAAAAATTGGTAGTAATCTACTAGAAACAAAAGCTGTAAAAATGGCTTAAAACCGTGGTCGAAAATTATCAAAGAGATAATTATATATCATTTCAGATATATCAAGAACCCGCAGAAGTCCAACGCTTTTGTGGGTTCTTTTTTTCAGAACTTTTGAGATTCAGATTAGGAGGAACAAAAGATATGGTGACATTATTGTCGAAGTTGTGGATCAAATCAGATAATTATAAGGATAGCAAGGTGAGGGAGAAATATGGTGTTCTTTGCGGAGCTGTTGGTATATTTTTGAATGTATTATTGTTCCTGGGAAAATTCTTTGCTGGATTACTTTCGGGGGCTATCTCGATCACGGCGGATGCGTTCAACAATTTATCAGATGCAGGAAGCTCGTTGATATCTATGATAGGCTTTAAGTTATCTGGCAGAAAACCGGACCCGGATCATCCGTTTGGACATGGAAGAATAGAGTATATATCAGGCTTATTTGTAGCAGTCATGATCATATTGATGGCCTACGAGCTTATTAAAGATTCAATCGGAAAGATCCTACATCCGGAACTTCCCAAATTCAGCAGTCTAGTTGCCGTTATACTCGTTGTTTCAATTGGAGTAAAGATATATATGTATTTCTACAACAGGAGTATAGGCAGAAAGATAGAGAGTGCGACCATGATAGCGACGGCAAAAGACAGTTTATCTGATACATTTTCCACAATGGTTGTTCTTGCATCTGCACTTGCTGCTCATTTCTGGAAAATACCTATAGATGGATATTGCGGGTTATTGGTGGGCGTAATGATACTCATAGCTGGCATCACTGCAATGAAGGATACGGTCAGCCCCTTGCTTGGTCAGGCACCGGAACCAGAGCTTGTGGACGAGATCGAGAAGATCGTGAGGTGTGATAAAAGGATCCTTGGTATTCATGATCTTGTGGTCCATGATTATGGACCTGGCAGACTTATGGTCAGCTTGCACGCAGAAGTTCCTTATAAGGAAGATATTCTTGAACTGCATGATCTGATCGATCAGATAGAATTCTCTCTCAGAAAAGAACTAAATTGTGAGCCTGTCATTCACATGGACCCGATAGTAGATGACGATGAGGAGACAAATGCTGCGAAAGCGCGGATCACTGAAATTATAGAATCACTTAATAAGGATAGCAGAAAAAATGAAAATGTTCAGTTTCACGACTTTAGAATGGTAAAGGGTTCAACACATTCCAATTTGATTTTTGATGTGGTTTTGCCACATGGATATCAAATGTCGGAAGAACAGATAATAGCCTATATCAAGGAAAAAGTTAGTGAGTACAATAAAAATTACTATTGTGTGATACATATTGACAGAGCGTATGTAAAATAATTCCAGATGGTGAGCATCCTGACCACAGAAGAGTAAGATCTTCTGTGGTTATTATTATTACATAATATATTTACATGTTTTTTCATAATCTTAGATTTGACTTTACCATGATAAACTGTTACTATGTTACCGTGTTGTGCCCTAATAGGGCTGTATATCATGCAGATGCCCAGTGTAGTGTGTTTCATGCATCTGCCAAGTATATTTAAGTATATTTCAGGAGGAAAAAAGTATGAAAAAGTTATTATCACTGCTCTTAGTGGCAGCAATGGGACTTTCACTGGTTGGATGTGGCGGATCTGATAACGGATCTAAGAGTGAGTCAAAGAGTGATCTGGAGTATGTAAAGGATAAGGGAACTCTCGTTGTCGGCGTTACAGACTTCGCACCGATGGATTACAAGGATGAGTCAGGCAACTGGATCGGATTTGACGCGGATATGGCATCAGCATTTGCAGAGAGCCTTGGGGTAAAGGCAGAGTTCGTAGAGATAGATTGGGACAACAAGATCATGGAGCTTGACGGCAAGACCATCGACTGTGTATGGAATGGTATGACACTTACAGATGAGGTTACAAGCTCAATGGCATGTTCAGATGCATACTGCAACAATGCTCAGGTAGTTATCGTGCCAAATGATAAGGCAGACAAGTATCAGACAGTAGACAGCATCAAGGAGCTTACATTTGCTGTAGAGGCAGGAAGCGCAGGCGAGGATCAGGCCAAGGCGCTTGGACTCAACTATACAGCTGTAAAGGCACAGGCAGATGCACTCATGGAGGTTGCAGCTGGAACATCGGATGCAGCGATCATTGATTCACTCATGGCAGCAGCTATGGTTGGTGAGGGAACAGGTTATGACAAGCTCACATATACCGTAGGTCTCAACAGCGAGGAGTATGGCGTTGGCTTCAGAAAGGACTCAGATCTTGTAGCTGAGCTCAACAAGTTCTTTGCAGACAGTAAGGCTGACGGTTCAATGGAGAAGTGTGCTGAGACATATAAGGTACAGGCTGCACTTGCAAAGTAATAGATAAGATATAATTAGTATTTTTACCATCACTTAGAGAGAAAAATTATTATGGATTTGTTTTTTGAACAGCTCCCGGTCGTACTTGGAGCTCTTAATACAGGATTTATACAGACATTAAAATTGTTCTTCGTGACATTGCTCGGTGCATTTCCACTTGGACTTCTCATAGCACTCGGTTCCATGTCAAAGTTTAAACCGCTCAGCTATCTTATGAAGTTCATTGTATGGATAGTGAGAGGTACACCACTTATGATACAGCTGCTCATCATATATTATTTCCCGGGACTTGTATTCCACAACCCGGTATGGGGCGGCGGCGAAGGCGGAAGATTTGTAGCGGCATCGGTGTCATTCATAGTGAACTATGCCTGCTATTTCTCAGAGATTTACCGTGGAGGTATTCAGGGTATTCCTGTAGGACAGGAGGAGGCCGGACTTGTACTTGGCATGACTCCAAAGCAGATATTCTTCAAGGTCAAGCTTTTGCAGATGATAAAGAAGATAGTTCCGGCGATGTCCAACGAGATCATAACTCTGGTCAAGGATACGTCCCTTGCCCGTATCATCGCACTTCAGGAGATAATCTGGGCAGGACAGGCATTCATGAAGGGTTCACAGGGAATCTCTGGTGCGATATGGCCACTCTTCTTCTGCGCATTCTACTATCTGATATGGAATGGCGTACTCACAGTTTTACTTGGCAAATTAGAGAAGAAACTTGATTTTTTTAGATAGGAGGAGCCGCAAATGGCTATATTAGAGGTTGAACATATAAAAAAGAAGTTTGGCAAGACAGATGTGCTCAAGGATATAAGCTTTTCTCTGGAGCAGGGCGAGGTCCTTTCTATCATAGGATCATCAGGAAGTGGAAAGACAACACTTCTTCGCTGTCTGAACTTTCTGGAGATGCCGGACAATGGAGTTATCCGTGTAAATGATGAAATCCTGCTTGACACTGACAAGCCGGAGACACTCAAGGAGTCGGAGGTGCGCAAGAAGAGACTGCATTTTGGACTTGTGTTCCAGTCATTTAATCTCTTTCCACAGTACACTGCGCTTCAGAACGTAATGCTTGCAAGAGAGCTTCTTGCAAAGGAGAGACCGGATTTCAAAGTAAATAAGAAGAATATACTCGACGAGATAAGAGTCCAGGCAGAGGAACTTCTACGCCAGATGGGACTTGAGGACAGAATGAACAACTATCCTCACCAGCTTTCCGGAGGACAGTGTCAGCGAGTTGCCATAGCAAGGGCGCTTGCGTTGCAGCCGGACATCCTGTGTTTCGATGAGCCTACATCGGCTCTTGATCCGGAGCTCACAGGAGAGGTACTTAAGGTTCTCAGAAACCTTGCAGACAAAAAGACAACCATGATAATTGTTACCCATGAGATGGCATTTGCAAAGGATGTTGCAAGTCAGGTCATATTCATGGATGATGGATATATACTTGAGCAGGGAAGACCTGACCAGGTATTTGACAATCCGAAGATGGAGAGGACAAAACAATTTCTTTCATCATATTCATAAAAGATGTATAAGATCCCGGTGTATCGAAAAAATGATGCACCGGGATTTTCTGTTTATATAAAAAATAATCACTAAAAATCTGAAAAACCGTCTGAAACTATACTATACAAAATTTACAAAACAATAATAAGAAACAAGGCAGCAATTCTCCCCCATATATAAATGAAATAAGAAACATAGGCATGGCAGATAGGGATGCCATCTACCCCATGCACAAAAAAACAAGAAAATGACATATCGGAGGTCTACCCAGAGGGATAAAAAAATCTACCCAGACGTTGAGTAAAAAAAGGTCAGTGTGTACTATTGGATATACCGTACGGAATACAAAGCATGACATTAAAAATTTGTTTTACAGGAGGAGAACATTATGCCATTAACAAGAAAAACAACAGGTGTAGAAAAAACAAAAAGAGAAACAGGAAGTATTGATAAGGTCAGAATAAATGATGGTCGTGTACAGGTACTGACCAGCGAGGGTAAAATATATGTTTTTGATAAACGAGAGGTATGCACTGTTACAAATATATCACTCAGTGTAAATGAAAGACCGGTAAATGCCAGCTTTGAGAATTCAGGGTATGGGACATCGACCAATGCTATCCGTTTTCAGAGATACCCGATAGTGGAATTTGTCAATCTTGCGCCGGAAACGGTGAAGAACTATATGAAGTCAATATTGATGGAGTCCGTCCTGGATCTGTCTGACGTTAAGGTGATACATTCATATAAGTGGGGGGACAATGAGCCGCATCTCTATATGCCAGATGATTGGGACGATGGAAGAATATATGCTAAACTGAGCGATGAAGAAGCAGACAAAGCCGATGAGTATGACATAGACTATGTGGAAGATGGATATGAGGACGATTGGTATGAAGAGGAAGAGGATGAGAATGAGTAGGAGAAATGTGATCTCATGATTGAAATGTGATACAGTTTTTCCAATGCAGTGATGACACAGAGAAAACAATAAAGTATAGTAGTAGCAGCAAAGACACTAAATGCCGCTTGCCCAATATCAGACGGGCAGGCAGAATTTGGTGTCTTTTTTAATTGATTCTATAGTGGCATCTACCTCATGTCACATGAAAACATATCAGCAATCCATTCCCATAGCCATGGCTTTGGTGGCCTGTGTCTCTCCCCTGGGATGATGTGGTGGGGCATAGATGGATGAGAGCTTCAGTGGATTGTTGCCAATGTTGATGATGTTGTGCCATGTGCCGGCTGGTATACAGACGCATTCTCCTGCACAAAGATTCTGACGGAAGCACAGTTCGTTTGGGCAGCAGCCCATTCTGACTGAACACTGTCCCTGTTCGATCCGGATGATCTGATCGGTATTATCATGGATTTCCAAACCTACGTCTGAGCAGGCAGGTATACACATGACTGTCATCTGCATGAAACAGCCGGTCCACACGGTTTCGCGGTAATTGTGGTTCTGTAACGCTTTATCCCGGAGGTCTATAGTGCAGATGTTGTCACGACAGTCAGGTCTGTTCGGAGAACAATGGTTGTTGCATTTCATAGGATAGTCCTTTCAGATTTAATAGTTCTATTTATAGTATTCAGAAAGGATAGAATATGACAAAAATTATACATTTTTATGTAACCTGGATTGTGAGCTATGTGAAAAAATGCAAAAAGTGATAAAAAAATTGAAAATAGTATTGACATTTTGTACATAAACAACTAATATAAGATATATCAAATGGAAACGGTTCCAAAAACGTTTCCGAAAAAACAAAGTAACCATTAAGCAGCTCGTATAAGAGATGACTGAAGGAAAAATTTTTATTATTTTATGGGAGGAACCAATATGAACAAGAAAGGTATTGCGGCACTTGGACTGTCACTTATGATGGCAGGTACCATGTTGACAGGATGTGGCTCAGGAGATTCAGATGGAGCAGGAAAGAAGGCAGATGCAAAGGGCTCTGTATATTATCTGAACTTCAAGCCGGAGCAGGATGCACAGTGGCAGGAGCTTGCTAAGGTGTACACAGAAGAGACAGGCGTTGATGTTACGGTAGTTACAGCAGCTTCTGGTCAGTATGAGACTACTCTTAAGAGTGAGATGGGTAAGTCAGAATCACCTACCCTGTTCCAGGTAAATGGACCGGTTGGTCTTGCTTCTTGGAAGGACTATTGTTATGATCTTGGATCATCACAGGTGTATAAAGAACTCACATCTGAGGACTTTGCACTTAAGGATGGCGATAAGGTCGCAGGAATCGGATATGTTATAGAGTCATACGGAATCATTTACAACAAAGAGCTTTTAAGCAAAGCTGGATACACAGAGGATGATATCAAATCATTTGCAGACCTCAAGAAGGTGGCAGAGGATATAACAGCTAACTCAGACAAATTAGGATTCTCAGCATTTACATCAGCTGGAATGGACGGATCATCAGATTGGAGATTCAAGACACATCTTGCAAATCTTCCAATCTACTATGAATACAAGGCTGATGGAATCGATACTACAGATGCGATCAAGGGTACATATCTTGATAATTACAGAAATGTATGGGATCTGTACATCAACAACTCAACAACCGATCCAAAGCAGCTCAGCACAAAGACTGGTGATGATGCGGTTGCAGAGTTTGTTTCAGGACAGGCAGTATTTTATCAGAATGGTACATGGGCATACTCAGATGTATCATCACTTGGCGATGACAACCTCGGAATGCTCCCTATCTATATCGGAGTAGATGGTGAGGAGAATCAGGGACTCTGTACAGGAAGTGAGAATTACTGGTGTGTAAATGCTAAGGCTTCAGAGGAAGATATCCAGGCAACTCTTGACTTCATGGAGTGGTGTGCTACAGATGATGTCGCACTTAAGGCAATCTGTGGTTCAGAGGGTGCTATGCCATCAGGAGCTGATGGAATGGGATTTGTAACACCATTCAAGAAGAACATTGAGTCAACAAACCTTCTTGTAAACATTGCAAATGAGTATGTAGCAGAGGGCAAGACACCTGTAAGCTGGAACTTCACAACAATGCCATCAGAGCAGTGGAAGAACGACCTCGGATCAGCACTTACAACATATGCGGCAGATCAGACAGATGCCAACTGGGATCTTGTAAAGAGCGCATTTGTAGACGGATGGGCTAAAGAGGCTGCTGCAGCAAAGTCAAAATAAAACATATTAACAAATAAACAATAGTACACAACCCCAAAATAAAAAAACATCACAAAATAAACCCAACTTAAAATATGAATAAAGTCCTGCAAGCTGCAGGACACCAGGAAGGCTAACAGCTTTGCAAAGGCAGCTCATACCCGGAGGTGCCAGACTAGAGATGGATATGTATTCATATGCAAATATGTCTACATATCCATTTTTAGACTCAAAAGATATTGGAAAGAAAATTGATATGCAACAGAGTGGAGGTTATCAAAAAAATTATGGAGAAAACGATAAAAAGATATTGGCCGGTGTTTCTGATACCGACAATGGCTGCGTTTGTTATAGGATTTATCGTGCCATTTGCCGAGGGAATATATCTGTCCTTCTGTAAGTTCACGACCATAAGGGACGCTGAATTTGTAGGATTACAGAATTATATAGACGCATTCAAGGACGCAACATTCCCGGATGCATTTAAGTTTACAACATTATTTGCGATTGTCACACTTGTGCTTATAAATGTTCTTGCATTTCTTGTGGCACTGGCACTTACACAGAAAATCAAAGGAACTAATATATTCAGAACGGTATTCTTTATGCCGAATCTTATAGGTGGTATCGTACTTGGATATGTATGGCAGCTTATATTTGATGCCATATTCTCAAAGTTTGACACAGCCCTGAAACTCAATGAAGTCCTCGGTTTCTGGGGACTGGTTATACTTGTGTGCTGGCAGCAGATAGGATATATGATGATCGTTTATATTGCAGGACTTCAGGCAATACCTGAAGACATTCAGGAAGCGGCCATGATTGATGGCGCAAATAGAACACAGAGACTTTTCAGAGTTACGATCCCGAACATGATGCCATCCATAACTATATGTACATTTCTCACAATAACCAACTCGTTCAAACTGTTTGACCAGAACCTGGCACTCACAGGAGGCGAGCCTCTTCATAAGACAGAGATGCTTGCGCTCAATATATATGAGACGTTTTATGGAAGAGTAGGATATGAGGGAGTAGGTCAGGCCAAGGCAGTCATATTCTTTATACTGGTAGTAGTGATAGGACTCATACAGCTTAAGCTTACAAGATCAAAGGAGGTGCAGCAGTAATGGCGAAGATACAGAAAACAGCAAATACAGCGGATAAAAAGCCTGTATACAGAGTGAAAGAAAAACCGACGGCTATGGGAATTCTGGCTACTTTATTCTTTACCATTATTTCCATAATATTTGTTTCACCGATAATAATCGTAATTATAAACTCTCTGAAAGCCAAGACGTTTATCAGTCTGGAGACATTTGAACTGCCAAATGAGCACAGCTACATAGGCCTGGACAATTATAAAACGGCTATAACACAGTATGATTTCATTAAGGCAGTGGGCTGGACAGTTGTGATAACGGTTCTCTCAGTAGCAGCAATTCTGCTGTTCTGCTCTATGACAGCCTGGTATATAACCAGAGTCAAGAATATAGCGACAAAGATCATATATCTGCTCTGCGTGTTCTCTATGGTAATACCTTTCCAGATGGTTATGTTTACTTTGGCTGGAACTGCGGATGCACTTCACCTTACTACTCCATGGGGAATCGTGATCGTGTATCTTGGATTTGGAACAGGTCTTGCAGTATTCATGTTCTGCGGATTTATCAAGTCCATTCCTTTGGAGGTCGAGGAGGCTGCGATGATAGATGGATGTACGCCACTCAAGACATTTTTCAGGGTTGTTATCCCTATCATGAAACCTACGTACATATCTGTAGGAATACTTGAGGCTATGTGGATATGGAATGATTTCCTTCTGCCATATTTGGTACTCGACATCAAGAAATACAAGACGATATCTATAGTTGTCCAGTATATGAAGGGCAGCTACGGAAGAGTAGATATGGGAGCAATCATGGCGTGCCTTGTTATGGCTATCATTCCGGTTGTTGTATTCTACCTCTGTGCACAGAAGTACATCATCAAGGGTGTTGCAGCTGGTGCTGTAAAGGGATAGTAATATAATATTATTATAAAAAACAGGCGGTTGTGAGATTCGCAGCCGCCTGAAATTGGTTAAAAGGAGAGATTTCAGATGGAAAGATCAGCAGGAATACTGCTTGCTATATCAAGCCTCCCGTCAAAGTATGGAATTGGCAGCTTCTCAAAAGAGGCATATCGTTTCGTTGACTGGCTTAGGTCTGCACACCAGAGTTACTGGCAGATACTTCCCATGGGTCCCACCGGGTATGGGGATTCGCCGTATCAGTCATTTTCGACATTTGCTGGAAATCCATATTTTATAGATCTTGATACACTTGTGGATCAGGGACTGCTCACAGACCGCGAGTGCAGAGAGATAGACTGGGGAGATGATGACAGATACGTTGATTATAGCAAAATTTATAATGGAAGATACAGTCTCCTCAGGAAAGCATATGAAAGATGGAAAATGACTGACAGCATGGAGTTTTCCATGTTCATGGATGAGAACAAAGAATGGATATATGATTATTCACTATTTATGGCTGTAAAGGATTCGCTTGGTGGAATTTCGTGGACAGAGTGGCCGCAGGATATAAGAAACAGGCAGCCTGATGCGGTGCAGAAAATGCAGGTTGAGCTTGCGGATGAGATACATTTTCAGCAGTACATGCAGTATTTGTTTTATACTCAGTGGAATGCGCTAAAGAGCTATGCCAACAAGAACCATATAAGGATCATAGGAGATATCCCAATCTATGTAGCTATGGACAGCGCAGATGTATGGGCACACCCGGAGCTTTTCAGGCTTGATGAGGATAGGCGACCATACGAGGTTGCCGGATGCCCGCCTGATGGGTTTTCGGAGACCGGACAGCTGTGGGGAAACCCAATATATGACTGGGAGCTGAACAGGCAGACCGGTTACAGCTGGTGGATAGCCAGAATGAGACATAGCTATAAACTTTATGATGTAGTCCGGATTGATCATTTCAGAGGCTTTGATGAATATTATGCCATTCCATATGGTGAGGAAACAGCTGTGAATGGCAAGTGGAAAAAGGGCCCTGGGATGGATCTGTTCAGGAATATAGAAAAGGCTCTGGGTAAGAGAGATGTCATTGCCGAGGATCTTGGTTTTGTGACTGATTCGGTCAGAAAGCTTGTGCATGATTCCGGATTTCCGGGAATGAAGGTTGTGGAGTTTGCCTTTGATGTGAGAGACACCGGGGCGGCATCTGATTATCTTCCACATAATTACATACGAAATTGTGTTGTATATACGGGAACCCATGACAATGAGACCCTTATTGGCTGGTGGAGCAGTATAGATCAGAGATCCAGAGACATGGCAAGGGATTATATGGCAGCTCATTATACACCGGACCGTCTGATCAATGTCCCATTTATCACGCTTGCTATGAGAAGTATTGCAGATCTTTGTATTATACCGATGCAGGATTATTTGGGGCTAGACAATAAATCGAGGATGAATAAGCCATCCACAGTTGGCGATAACTGGAGGTGGCGCATGATATCCGACGATACGGATGATGATCTTGCAGAGGAAATAGGCAGACTTACACTGATGACCGGGAGAAGCAAGATGTGAAAAAGTACTCTCTAAAAATATTTACCGGGAAATGATAAGTAGAGTATTTTCTTGACCTCCACATATTGGGATAATATAATTATTGGGAATAAAAGAGAAAAGTGGGATACAGCTTATGACAATAAAGGATATTGCACGTATATCAGGTTATGGTATCGGAACCGTGTCCAGGGTGATCAACAATCAGACCGGAGTCAGCGATGCAGCCAGAGAGAAGATACTCAGGGTTATAGAGGAAAACGGCTTTGAGCCGAACGTCAACGCAAAGCTCCTCAAAATGTCAGCGAAATCGGCGGTGGTTGTCATCATAAAAGGAAACCAGAATATGTTGTTTGCGGATATAGTAGAGCGGATACAGAACCTGCTTGCTGGATATGATGAGGATGTCATAGTGGAGTACATAGACGAGGATGGTGACGAGATCGAGTATGCCATCAAACTCACTCATAGCGTGAATCCGAAGGGAATCATGTTTTTGGGTGCCAATCTTGCACTTTTTGATGAGCGTGTGAAAGAGTTTGAGATCCCGGGAGTCATAATCACGACCGGCGGAGAGATTCTTGCAAATGACAACATATCCTCCATAACGATAGATGACACGGCAGCGACATACGATATGACAAGGTATCTTCTTGAAAAAGGCCACAGACGCATCGGAGTCATAGGAGGGCAGGTGTCCGAGAAACAGATAAGTTTCAATAGATATGAAGGCTGCAAGAGGGCTATAGATGAGTGGCAGCATGATGACCGGGCGGAGTTTACATATATTCCGTGCAGGTATTCTATGAAGGCAGGTTATGAGGCCACGAAGCGTCTCTTGGAGGAACAGCCGGAGGTTACAGCAATCATGGCTCTCAGTGATACGATAGCGATCGGCGTCATGAGAGCGGCTGCTGATCTGGGCAAACATATTCCGGAGGAGCTGTCAGTTACTGGATTTGATGGAATAGAGCTGGCAGGATACTGTGTACCAAGACTTACAACAATAAACCAGAATACAGAGATCATGGCATCGAGAAGTGTTGACATCATGCTCAAGCATATAAATTATGCAGCAGCTGGTGAACATGAGATAGTGCCATATTCCCTGATAGAGGGAGAAAGCGTTAAGAGCATCGGCTAGGATTCAGGGAAAACCTTTTTAATTAAGTTTGAATTCGTCTTATACTGGTATATTATATATCAGTATAGGGCGATTTTTTTATGAGATAAAAGTTCGGTAAGGCTCTGAGATTCGTATAGTGTATTTATCACAGTTTGGAGATGAGAAGATGGATCAGAATATAGAATCGGAAATATTAGAAAAACGCAAACTATGTAAAGTGCTTAAGGTGTTTAAGATTGTTTCTTTTATAGGAATATTTGCGCCATTTGTTGCGTTTATGGTGGTATCTAGAAATGGCTATGAATTAGACTCTGCTTGGCTGCTGATTCCGGCTTTGTTTGTAGGCGGATTTTTCCTGTTCTCATATATGGAGACAAATAAACTTAAAGACCTCAAGGAACTCATGGGACAGTATGTTGTACGGAGCGTCCTTGGAGAGCGCTTGCATGTGATTGAATACATGCCAAATGGATATACAAATGAGGCATTTTTACATAATTGCCCGATTCTTCCTTCATTTAATAATATGGATGGTTCTGACTTTATACATGGAATATACAGGGGAGTAGAATTTACATTCAGTGATCTCACACTCAGAACGGAAACAAAGGGTTCACCGGACGGCGAGTTTCCTGGCGATAATGTTGTCAATTTTAAAGGTCAGCTCATAACGGCTACTTCCCATAAGAATGTTAATGGTTTTGTACATATCCAGGAGAGAATTAGTCGAAGAATGAAAAATGAAAAGAAAAGTGGCATATTATCAAGTGTATTGAGTTCTGGGGATTCATGTAACAGTTTTATGACGGGCAACGCGTCATTTGATAACAGGTTCGATATATATGCCTCTGACAGCCAGCTTGCTTTGAGGGTATTGACGCCACATCTTATGCAGGGACTTATGGGACTTGAAGGATTTATGGAGATACAGATCGCTGGCAATATGGTGGCAGTAGCGATAAAGAATGACAGAGATTTATTTGAACTTAGTAACAATGGCAGGGATAATGGTGACATGGAGGAGTATCGTCAGAAATTTAGGGATGAACTTTCCGATATTTTGAAAGTTATTGATGTCTTTGGTATGAATACAGATCTTTTTCAGTAGTTGGTTAAATGATAGAATGTTTATATACAGTGAGAATGTGTTAAATGTAGGAAATAACCGGAAAGATCATAGGATACGATACCCTGACCGGCAGGACAAAATTGCCGGGATATGCACAACCCACAGTGGAATACATCGATCCATACAGCGGTGAGCCGGATTCTTATATGGTAAATCAGGAGATAAACAGAAAGAAACATCCTATCGGTAGCGAGTATAAACTTTTATACTCTAGGGAAAAGAGAACGGCCTATGAGAAGAAGTCAAACAAGGTGTACAGAGAGATGGAGGTTTGCTTTTTCGGACTGGCTGTGCTGATCTTCATTGCGGGGATAGTGAAGTTGGCGATGAAGGTATTGTAATCACCGCCGATACTATGCTAATATAGATATGTTTGCGAAAATGACAAATTTTTATCACTTCAGGAGGAAAACAATGGGTGGATTTTTTGGAGTAGCGGCAAAAGATGACTGTGTGTTTGATCTGTTCTTTGGAATAGACTATCATTCACATCTTGGAACAAGACGCGGAGGCATGACAGTGTATGGAGATAAGGGATTTGACAGATCCATACACAATATCGAGAATGCTCCATTTAGAACAAAGTTCGACAAAGATATGCAGAACATGAAGGGTTATTTTGGAATAGGATGTATATCCGATTATGAGCCACAGCCACTCATAGTGCGTTCACATCACGGAACATATGCCCTGACGACAGTCAGCAAGATCAACAACGTTGACGAGATATCCAAGGAGATATTTGATCAGGGACATTCACATTTCCTTGAGATGAGCGGAGGGGATATCAACAGCACAGAGCTGGTGGCAGCCCTTATCAACCAGAAGGATAATCTGATAGATGGAATAAGATATGCGCTGGAGAAGATAGATGGTTCTCTGTCACTCCTGCTCATGAACCAGAATGGAATATATGCAGCCAGGGATATGCATGGAAGAACTCCTGTGGTCATAGGCAAGAAAGATGGTGCATTCTGTGCGTCATTTGAGAACTTTGCCTACAAGAACCTTGGCTATCATGACTATAAAGAACTCGGCCCTGGTGAGGTTGTTGTACTCACACCGTCCAACTGTGTGACGCTTGTGCAGCCGGGCAAGGACATGAAGATATGTACATTCCTGTGGGTATACTATGGTTACCCTGCAAGTTCATACGAGGGTATGAGTGTAGAGCAGATGAGATACAACTGCGGAGCCAGCATGGCAAAGAGAGATAACGTTAAGCCTGATATCGTAGCCGGAGTTCCGGATTCAGGAACAGCGCATGCAGTCGGCTATGCAAATGAGTCTGGAATACCTTTCTCAAGACCATTCATCAAGTACACACCGACATGGCCACGTTCATTTATGCCGACCATACAGAGCCAGCGTAACCTCATCGCGAAGATGAAGCTTCTGGCAGTTGAGGATCTTATAAAGGATAAGAGCCTTCTGCTCATAGACGATTCCATCGTGCGTGGAACACAGCTCAGAGAGACAACCGAATATCTGTTTGACAGCGGTGCCAAGGAAGTGCACATCAGACCTGCATGTCCACCACTTGTATACGGATGTAAATACCTTAACTTCTCAAGATCATCATCAGAGATGGATCTTATAACAAGAAGAGTTATCGAGAGACTTGAGAACGGCAACGTGACAGACGAGGTACTTCAGGAGTACACAGATCCTGATTCAGAGAAGTATGAGAAGATGGTTGATGAGATCTGCAAGGAGCTGCATTTCACATCACTCAGATTCAACAGACTTGATGATATGCTTGAGGCATGCGGAGTTGAGAAGTGCAAGCTTTGTACATACTGCTGGGATGGCAAGGAGTAAGCTGCGGATGACGGCGATGCCATATGCAGCAGACAGTAGCATATATAAAAATAGCTTATTTGTAATACTAAGAAAAATGGTGACAGGGATATGGCATTAGAAAACTCAAAAGAAACTTCATATGAAATCACAATAGAAGAGATACAGGAACTGGATAAGGATTCATATCTGATGGTTGACATCAGGGATGAGGTAGAGATATCCCACGGAGCCATCCCGGGTGCGATGGCAGTCCAGACGGACAGGCTGATGCCAGAGAATCTGGCGGAGACAGCCAGTGAGATATTCCCGGTTGAGAAATATATGCCCGGGGACAATTCAAAAGGGAAAAAACTCATAATCTGCTGCACCCACGGAACCAACAGCATTCCGCTGGCGGAGGGACTTACAGAGCTGGGATACGATGCGGTGAGCCTCAAAGGCGGATATATATCATGGCTGCTCTACACCATGGGCAAGCAGGAACAGACTGATATATGTGCCGACGTTGAGAAGAGCCTCCGCAAGAAGTTCCACAAGAAGATATGGTGCAACTTCACAAAGGCCATCAACAGATATGAGCTGGTGAAGGAGGGCGACAGGATAGCCGTATGTATATCGGGCGGCAAGGATTCCTTCCTCATGGCAAAGTGTTTTCAGGAGCTGAAAAGGCACAACAAGTTCCCATTTGAGCTCAAGTTCATAGTTATGGATCCGGGTTACAGCCCTGCAAACCGCAAGGTCATAGAGGATAATGCCAGGATGCTGAACATCCCTATCCAGATATTTGAGTCGGATATATTTGATTCAGTGTATAACGTAGAGAAGTCGCCGTGTTATCTCTGTGCAAGAATGAGACGAGGCCATCTGTACAGCTATGCGAAGGAGCTTGGCTGTAACAAGATAGCTCTTGGACACCACTACGATGATGTCATAGAGACCATACTCATGGGTATGCTCTACGGAGCGCAGATGCAGACCATGATGCCGAAGCTCCACAGCACCAATTTTGAGGGAATGGAACTAATCAGACCTCTCTATATGGTGAGAGAGGACGACATCAAGGCGTGGAGAGATTACAACGAGCTTCATTTCATACAGTGCGCATGTAAGTTCACTGACACATGCACAACATGTAACAATGAGGAGACGAAGTCCAAGCGTCAGGAGATCAAGCAGCTTATAGCGACACTCAAGAAGACAAATCCGTTTGTGGAGGGCAACATATTCAAGAGTGTGGAGAATGTCAATATCGATACCCTTATAGAGTACAAGCAGGGAGGCGTGAGACACAGCTTTCTTGATACCTACGATGAGAAGAGCGGTAAGACAGAATAGATAAAAACAGCATTTGAGAGCCGTTATTTACATTTGGCAGATGTAAGTGACGGCTTTTAATGTTATTTTCATAAAAGCATGGCAATATATATCTGTTCAGCGATCGTGCAGCGATATACTGTAGTGGCCAACAGATGAAAATGACAGGGAGGATGGATGTATGCGTGTACTTGTAGTTGAGGATGAGAAGGATCTGAACAGCATAATATGCAGTAAGCTGGTCAAAGAGGGCTATAATGTGGATGCCTGTTATGACGGACAGGCGGCACTTGATTATATGGAAGCGGAGAATTACGACGGGGCGATCATGGATATAATGATCCCGAACAAGGACGGAATAACAGTCCTGCGCGAGATGAGAAATGCGGGGATACAGGTTCCTGTGCTTTTCCTCACGGCCAAGACGGAGACACAGGATATAGTCAGGGGACTGGATGCCGGAGCCAGCGATTATATGACAAAGCCATTTGAGTTCTCGGAGCTTATGGCAAGACTCAGGGTCATGCTGAGAACCCAGAATCCGGTAAATGAGAATGTGATAACCTGTGGTTCACTGGTGGTCGACATGAACAACAGACAGGCGATCAGGGATGGAAAGGTAATTGATCTCACGGTCAGGGAGTATGCTATCCTTGAGTACCTAGCCAGAAACAGAAATGTGGTAGTAACTAGGGAACAGATACGGGTGAACATCTGGAACATAGATGACGATGTCAATTCAAATGTGATAGATGTGTATATCCGTTATCTGAGAAGGAAGATAGACGATAATTATGAGGAGAAGCTGATCCATACTATAAGAGGTGTCGGCTATAAACTGGAATGTTAAAGAGAAAAATATCATTTGTAACATACACTATTATAATTACAGCGCTTATTCTGGTGGTGGGTATATCTTGTCTGCTGGTCATCCAGAACAATCTTATGAAGGATGATATGAACCTGATGGCTTATAAGAAGCTGACACAGGAGGTAGCCCAGATCAGACGATACATAGTGTATGATTCACAGAAGAAGCCACATATAGATGATGGATTTTACGACCGTGAAGACGATCCGGACAGTAATGAGCAGATATATGTGTTCCTTCAGGGAAATGACGGCGAGATCCTTGACGGCGAGGTGCCTGAGGAATATGCGGATAATCCGGATATAAGCATAAGAGATCTTATGCATATAGATGCAGGGAAGGTCAAGTATTTTGCGGTCGTCAGGCAGGGAAGAACAGACAAAGAGCCGCTGAAGAAGACTTCTAAATACAAGATCTGTGTCATGGTATCCGTCAGGGATATAGAGAGCAATTACAGTGAACTGTTATATAAATCATACTGTGTTATTGGAATCGTGCTGATAGCATTTGTGATATATGCATTTGCTTTGAGGAAACTGATAGCAGTTCCAATGGGAAGCCTGAACCGTTCGATAGATAAGAGCGTGGACAATCTTGATTTTACAGAGAATCTGGAGTATGACGGTCCGTTCAAAGAGCTTGATATGCTGACCGATGCGAATAACAACCTGTACAGAAAAGTCCATCAGGAGCTTGAGAGACAGGCTGAGTTCAATGCAAATGTATCCCATGAGCTGAGAACACCTGTAGCAGTCATGCATGCCCAGTGTCAGCTTTCCAGGGAGATCGCGGAGAAGAATGGCGATGAGGAGATGCTTGAGAGCATAGAGGTATTCGAGAGACAGACCTCACGTATGAAGGGGCTCATAGAACAGCTTCTTCAGATGTCGGTCATGGACAATGAAAACGCAGTCATAGCGGTTGAGGATGTAGATCTGCTGGATGTGGTGGAGTCTGTGTGCGATGATGTGGAGTACATCTGTAAGAAGAATCTTAAGTTTACCTACGACCTGAAGCCGACGATGGTCAAAGCGAATATGAACCATATAGTTATCGTCGTGAACAATCTGATGTCAAATGCGGTGAAGTACAGCAATGATGGAGGTAATATCCATGTGTCCTGCGGTGTGAAAAATGACAGCTATTTTATCTCGGTCAGGGATGAGGGCCGGGGAATGGATAAGAGCACAAAGGAAAAGATATTTGAGAGTTTTTACAGAGGTGAGCCGGACAGAAGTGCGGAGGGTTTTGGCCTGGGTCTGTCACAGGTAATGCAGATCGCCAGATATTACGGCGGAATCGTGGATGTTGACAGTGAGCCCGGAAAAGGAAGCCTGTTTACATTTAAAATCCCGGTAAATGCAGAATAATGTCTGTGGATTTTAATATATATTAATTTTTTTAATGAAAGATTAATCTTAAATGTGTATAATTTAAAATCAGTGTTTTATTGAAAATAGGAGCTATATTTATGAAAGAACGAAAGAGAATAGTACATTTACTGATCGGCCCATTGTTATTCGGGCTGTTTACGGCACTTTTGCCACACGGAGTATTCACGACATTTGAGTCAAGAGCAGCGATAGGAACCATCATGTGGATGGCGTACTGGTGGGTAACAGGCCCGGTGGACTATGCGGTAACTGCATTCCTCCCGATAGCCTTAAATGCGATATTTCAGATGACTGACATGTCGGCGGTCATTTCCAACTACGCAGACGAGACGATACTGCTTCTTCTGGGAGCTTCCATCATAAGCGTGATGTGGGAGAATACCGGGCTTGACAAGAGGATAGCCATTACATTCCTGAGACTTATCGGCAGCAGTTTGAGGATACAGCTTGTGTTCTGGTTTGTGTTGTCTGCAGTTCTGTCAGCGGTGCTTCCAAATGCAGTGGTATGTGCGACGATCACACCTATAGCGATCGCCATGCTCAAGTATATAGGAATGGACGACATCAAGACAAACAAGACTGCATCAAAGATACTTCTCACGATAGCATATGCAACCGGACTCGGTGGTCTGGCATCGCCGCTCGGAGGTGCGATGAATCTTGTGACGGTCGAATATATACAGCAGATAACAGGCGAGGAGTACATGTACTCTTCATGGGTCGTAAGATTCCTGCCTATCATGCTCATACTTGTGCTTGTAAATATCCTGTTCATGATCCGTGATGTGAAGAAGACAGAGATGCTTGGCGGTTCAAGGGAATACTTTGTAGCAAAATACAAGGAGCTTCCTCCTATGAGCTACGAGGAGAAGATAGCACTTGTGTTATTTGTTCTTGCCACGGTGCTTGCATTTACCAGACAGCTCTACCAGAGCATACTTCCGGGACTCAAGCCGGCGTATGTATTTATCATATGCGCCATAGTATCATTCCTTCTCACCAACAAGAACGGAGAGCGTATTATGGTGTGGAAGAATGTTCAGGGTAAGATCATCTGGGGACTTATGTATATATTTGCCGGTGGACTTGCCGCCGGAACACTCATCAACAAATCCGGTGCTGCAGAGGCACTTGGTGAGTGTATATCAAAGCTTGATATGAAGGGCGGATTTATCACAGTGTTCGTGATACTTGCCGTTACACTTCTCATGTCGGATGTGACATCTAACACAGCCACGGCTGCGGTAGCCATGCCGCTGGTAATATCCATCACACAGGGCTGCGGACTCAATCCGATACCGTACATATATGTGGCATCTGTGGGAGTCAACCTGTCATACATGCTTCCGACATCCATCAGGGCGATACCGGTTGGATACGGCCTGTCGCCAAAGTATATGTTCAAAGAGGGCTGGAAGATAACTCTGCTGGTTCTGGCGGTCATGTCAGTAGCATGTGCGCTGCTGTTAAAATACTGGCCGGCGTTTAGCAGTGTATAAATAATTTTTACTTGTAGAAGAGGGAGAGGACATGTCAGTAGTAACTTATACATTTATAGTTTTTTTATTGTGTACAATAGTGCTATACTACATAGTTCCAAAGAAGATACAGTGGGTGATACTGCTCCTTGCGAGTCTTGTGTTCTACGGATATGCCGGGATAGAGTACCTGTTTCTGGTCATTGCCACGGCTGTTGTCGTGTATCTGTTCTCACTGAGGCTGCAGAAGAGTCTGGACGAGCAGGAGGAGCTGGCAAAGGATGCGGACAGAAGAACCGCACGAAAGATCAAGGCTGCTGAGAAGGCGAAGAGAAAGAAGTTCCTTGTGTGGGCACTTGTCATAGTTATCGGTGTTCTGGCGGCATTCAAGGCATTTGGCTTTGTGCTCGACAATATAAAGAGATTCATACCATACGACGGATTGCAGAGCATTCCTGACTGGAATCTCATAGCACCTTTGGGAATATCATTTTACTCATTCATGATGATCTCATATCTCGTGGATCTGTATAACGGACGAATATCAGCGCAGAAGAATTTCTTCAGATACATGTCATATGTGCTTTATTTCCCACATGTTACCCAGGGACCTATAGCCAGATATGAGGAAGTAGGATATCAGCTCTGGGAGGAGCACAGCTTCAATATGGACACTATCATGAGAGGTGTCTGGCTCATGCTTTGGGGATTTGTGAAGAAGATCGTTATAGCTGACAGGATAGGAGCTTTTACAACAGAGATATTTGGGCATACATTTGATTATCATGGCGGAATATTCCTGGCAGTGGGAATCGCATATTCCATCCAGATATACTGCGATTTCTCAGGATGTATGGACATAGTAAGGGGCACTTCAGAGTGCTTCGGCATCGTTCTGGGAGAGAACTTCAGAAGACCATACTTTTCACAGACACTTCCTGAGTTCTGGAGAAGATGGCATTTGTCACTGGGTGCATTCTTCAGAGAATATGTATTCTACCCGGTGTCAACATCAAAGCTGTTCCTCAAGCTCAATGTCAAGATAAGAGATCACCTAGGAAATGTGATAGGAAAGGTATTTGCAGCGAGCATACCTATCCTGTGTGTGTGGGTGCTGACCGGTCTCTGGCACGGCGCAAAGTGGAATTATATAGCATGGGGCTTGTATCACGGAGTGCTGATATGCATGTCGACACTTTTTGAGGAACCGCTGGCAAAGCTTACAAAGGCGCTCAGGATAAAGACTGACTGCATAAGCTGGGAGATATTCAGAATGCTCAGAACATTCATCCTCTGTGTCATAGGACGTCTCATATTTATGGGACAGGGAATCCGAAGTTCGATCTGGATGATCCGTTCCATGGTTTTTGATCACTCAAGGGTGTATAATATTGTGGATGAATTTTCACTTTCAGGAAGAGAGTGGAGAGTTTTGATATTTGGATGCCTTCTCCTTCTTGCTGTGTCTATCGCGCAGGAGATCATGGAGAGAAGAGGCAGCACAGGCGATGTCAGAGAATGGCTTGCAAAGCAGAACATAGTATTCAAATGGCTGGTCATGGCAGCAGGTCTGGCATTCATTGCCATTTGCGGAGTATACGGCTCCGGTGCGGGCGCATCATTTATATATGAACAGTTCTAATGAGAAGGGAGAAAGATATGCCAGCGTGGATAAAATATACAATATCAGTATTTTCGATATGTACAGTGCTTTTCCTTGGCTTGAACAAGGCGGGAGAACTGGCAAGACCACAGGATTTTGACTCAGATGTGTGGACAAACTACTATGCGGAGGAGGATAACACCATCAATACGGTGCTCATCGGCTCCAGCTCGATGTACAGATACTGGATACCGACTCAGGCGTATGAGGAGCAGGGGTACACATCGATGCTCATAGGTACTGCGGCTCAGGATATTAGACTTGCGCCGTATCTCATGGAAGAGGCTGCAAAGACCCAGGATCTGGATCTGTTTGTGGTTGAGGTCAGAAGTATTATCATACGAGGCGATGTCACAAAGATAAAGGATGAGCATTACAATTATCGTATGGAGGTCATGACATCGGGCATGAGACCATCATCGACGAAGTTTGAGATGATACAGAAGTATTACAGAGCGGATGAGAAGTCAAAGTTCGAGCTCATGTTCCCTATTCTGAAGTATCACGATAATCTGCTGACATTTGACAGACAGGTGCTTATAGACAGACTCAATCAGGGAACGGACGAGTTCAAGACAGGTAGGCAGAGGTCGAAGATCACGAAGATCAAGGAGCCTGTGTTCGAGTCTGACGGACAGCTTCATCTGTCGGATGAGACACTCGGATATATCGATGACATAGAGACAAAGGCAGAGGAGCTCGGAGTTAAGGTTCTGCTGGTTGCGACACCTTACTACCCATCAAAGGGTCAGGCATCCAAGCAGCTTCAGCTTGACGAGTACATAGCCTCAAAGGGATATGATTATCTGAATATGAACAATGTTCTTGATGAACTGAATCTGGATTATTCAACAGATTTCTACAACAGCAAGCATGTAAATATTGAGGGTGCCAAGAAGGTTACCACATATCTTGCACAATATATAGAGGACAATTACGGCCTGCAGAGTAAGCTTACAGATGAGCAGAAGCAGAGCTGGACTGATGCCTGTGATGCCTGGGCAGATGAGGAAAGCAGTCTCATGGCAGAATGGGAGAAGTACAAGAAGGAGAACGAATAATGTATAAGCAGACGGTATTACATTATATTCAGGAGTATGCCCAGACGCAGCCGGACACTCTGGCGGTGTGTGAGCTAAGAAAGACAGTCACATACGCAGAGTATTGGAGCAATATAAGAAAGACTGCACACGCTTTGCAGGATATGGGCATATGCATGGGCGATCATGTAATGATCAGATGCACACAGAACATAGATTATCTGACAGTGTTCACTGCACTGCAGTACATGCAGGTGCTTGTCGTGCCGATAGAGAAATCCACATCCGCAGAGAGGGCAGTTGAGATAGGCCAGAGAGTTGACGCGGCATGTCTAATATCAGACAAGCCTGTGGATGGAATAAAGTGTATAAGCCAGAAGGAAATAATAACCAGGATGAAGGATGAGAGCGAGGCAGAGCTTGAGCTTCCGGGTGAGGAGGACAGATCGATGCTGCTCTTCACAACGGGAACTACTGGATCTTCAAAGGGCGTTGTCATGCACCACAGAGGTGATGTGGGAATAGCCGGCAATGTCATCGAGGGAACAGCCATGAAGAAGGGCAATGTGGAGATAATACCAATGCCTCTCAACCATTCATTTGGAATAAGAAGATACCAGTCAGACATGGTAAATGGCGGCACAGTATGTCTGATGGACGGAATGGTATTTATCGGAACGCTGTGGAAGCTCATAGAGAAATACGGAGTGACATCCATGGCGATATCACCGGCATCACTCGGAATGATATTCCATTTGTCGGATGACAGGATCGCGGATTATGCAGATCAGCTTGATTATATACAGATAGGCTCAGCACCTCTTGCCGAGTCAGACAAGGAGAAGCTGCTCAGATTGCTTCCACATACAAGACTGTATAATTTCTATGGTTCATCTGAAGCCGGATGCGCATGCATACTGGAGTTCAGTGGCAATGGCAACAAGACAGGATGTATAGGAAGACCTACTGTGAACTCGGTCGTAAGATTCTCTGACGACGAGGGTAACGTGGTTACAAATGGCAGCCCGGAGTCACCGGCACTTCTGTCCTGGGGCGGTTCTATAGTCATGGAAGGCTATTACAATGACCCCGAACTCACTGCTGAGACCATTGTGGATGGATATGTTAGGACAAAGGATCTGGCATATCTGGATGAGGATGGCGACTGCATACTTGTAGGCAGGGCCGATGATGTGATAAACTATGGTGGAAGCAAGATATCTCCTGCAGAGATAGAAGACCTTGCACTTGGATATGAGCATATAGATGATGTGGCTTACACTTCAATCAAAGACCCGATCACCGGAGAGCTTCCGGTCATACTGGTCGTGCAGAAGGATGGCTATGAGGAAGCAGATTTTGAAAGCTTTCTTGCTGACAGACTTGAGAGCTACAAGCTTCCAAGAAAGTATATCTATGTTGAAAGTATACCAAAGACGTTCAAGGGTTCAGTTCTGCGAAAGGAAGTAAGAAAGCTTGCAGAGCAGAACGTATAGATGGTTTGCAGAGAAGATCATACAAAGGAGAATTGAACAATGAAAGAATTTATTGAGATGCTCAAGAAGATCAAGCCAAATGTTGATTTTGAAAATGAGGAGGCACTCGTTGACGATGGAATCCTGGAGTCACTCGATATCATCTCTATCATTTCAGAGATAGCAGATAAGTACGGAGTTGTCATCCCAAGTGATGAGATCATACCTGATAACTTCAACTCAGCGATCGCTCTCTATGAGCTTGTGGAGGATCTGAAGTAAGATCTGAAACATGATCTGAAAGTGGAATCAGATATATCTGGAACAAAAACCTGTGTATATGTTATATACACAGGTTTTTTAAAATGCACAGATGTTCATATAAATAAATTTTAAAAAGAATAGCATTTTACTGTTGACATATAATTAAATACATGTTTAAATGTTCATAGATTCAATGAGAACAATGAAAAGGAGATAACTATTATGAAGAAGTATAAGATTGAAGTTGATTGTGCAAACTGTGCAGCAAAGATGGAGGAGGCTACAAAGAAGGTAGCAGGTGTTAAGGATGCAACAGTGGCATTCATGGCACAGAAGATGAGTGTTGAGTTCGACGACGGAGCTGACGAGGCTGAGGTTATGAAGAACGTACTTAAGGCTTGTAAGAAGGTTGAGCCTGACTGCGAGATCTTTATGTAACCAAAGGCGGTTATGCATGTGCATGCTGACTGCCGGATTATGGTATAGCAGGTTGTTTAGTCACGGCTAACTGTGAAAGATCTGTGCTCTATCAGATAGGAGGATGTTATGACAAAGAAACAGAAAAAAGTGCTCAGAAGAATTATAATATCTGCGGTTCTTCTGGTTGCCATGGCTGTCACATTTACAGTTCTTGAAAAGACCGGAACTGTAGATCTTGAAAATCCGTCGATCATGTGGAGATGTATAGAGATCGTGGCGTACCTGATCCCATATCTCATCATCGGTTACGATATACTTAAGAAGGCGTTTCTCGGAATCATACACGGAGAAGTATTTGACGAGAATTTCCTCATGGCGATTGCCACTGTAGGTGCCATGGTGCTCGGTGAGTACAAGGAGGCATCAGCGGTTATGCTGTTCTACCAGATAGGCGAGCTGTTCCAGAGCTACGCGGTGGGCAAGAGCAGGAAGAACATCACAGCACTCATGGATATCCGTCCTGACTATGCGAACATAGAGAAGGATGGCAAGCTTGAGCAGGTAGATCCTGATGACGTTCAGATCGGAACGGTCATAGTTGTACAGCCGGGCGAGAAGGTGCCTATCGATGGAAAGGTTGTTGAGGGCTCATCATCACTCAACACCAGTGCCCTCACAGGTGAGAGCGTACCTAGAGAGGTTCATGTCGGCGATGAGATCATCAGTGGATGTGTCAACCTCAACGGACTTATAAAGATCGAGACAACCAAGGAGTTTGGAGAGTCGACCGTATCTAAGATACTTGATCTCGTTGAGAACTCAAGCATGAAGAAGTCCAGATCAGAGAACTTCATCACAAGATTTGCAAAGTATTATACACCGGCTGTATGTATAGCAGCACTTGCACTTGCAGTGCTTCCGCCATTGGTAAACATTATCATGGGTAATCCTGCAGCATGGTCCAAGTGGATCATCAGAGCACTGACAACACTTGTTATAAGCTGTCCATGTGCACTGGTAATATCCATTCCACTGAGCTTCTTTGGAGGAATCGGCGGAGCTTCGGCAAAGGGTATTCTGGTCAAGGGTTCCAACTATCTTGAGGCTCTCTCATACACAAAGTATGTCGTGTGCGATAAGACAGGAACACTCACAAAGGGTGTGTTCCAGGTTACAGAGATACATCCTGAGGGAGGAATGAGCGAAGCTGATCTTCTTGAAAAGGCAGCGCTGGTCGAGAGCTATTCCAACCATCCTATCAGCAAGAGCCTGAAGGAGGCATATGGCAAGGAAATCGACAACAACAGGGTCACAGACGCAAAGGAGATCAGCGGACACGGTGTGTCAGCGGTTGTTGATGGTCATGAGGTTGCCGCAGGAAATGTCAAGCTCATGAAGCAGATGAACATACAGGCAGCGGTTCCTACATCGGTTGGAACAGAGATACATGTTGCCGTGGATGGAAAGTATGCAGGATATATTCTCATATCAGATGTTGTCAAGCCAAATGCAAAGGAGGCTATAAGTGGTCTCAAGGCAGCAGGCGTGGAGAAGGTAGTCATGCTCACAGGTGATGCGAAGAAGGTTGCAGATGCAGTCGGAAGCGAGCTTGGCGTGGATGAGGTGAGAAGTGAACTTCTCCCTGGAGACAAGGTGGATGAGGTCGAGAAGCTCATCGCAGCCAAGGGAGAGAAGGAGAAGCTTGCATTTGTCGGAGATGGAATCAATGACGCCCCTGTACTTTCGAGAGCAGATATAGGAATCGCCATGGGAGCCCTTGGTTCCGATGCAGCTATCGAAGCTGCGGATATCGTCCTCATGGATGATGATCCTGCAAAGATAGCGACAGCCATGAAGATATCCAAGAAGACACTCAGGATCGTACACCAGAACATAGTATTTGCACTTGTGATCAAGTTTGCATGCCTTGCACTGGGCGCAGTTGGATTTGTCAACATGTGGTGGGCAATATTCGCAGATGTAGGAGTTATGATCCTTGCGGTATTAAATGCGACAAGAGCACTGAGCTTCAAAGAATAGGAGGAGACCGCATGGGAGAGATACATTTGCCGCATTGTCACTGCGACAATGAGAACAAGATCATAAAATGCATGCCGTCTGTGGAAGATTGCAGCAGCATGGCAGATATATTCAAACAGCTCAGCGATGGCACAAGGCTAAGGATACTCTGGATGCTGTGCCACCTCGAGGAATGTGTCAGCAACATAGCGGCGGCCATGGAGATGAGTGATCCGGCCGTATCGCACCACCTGAAGCAGCTCAAGGGCAGCGGCCTGATCGTGAGCCGCAGAGAGGGCAAGGAGGTATATTACAAGCTGGCAGACACGGAGACAGCCAGACTTGTACACAAGGTGTGTGAGGAGATGTTCCAGATAACATGCCCGCTTGAACAATAGAATAATATGACAGATAAATCCCCGCCGGTACCGAACAGATCAGTGCCGGCGGGGATTTTTTGCGTGGACAAGGAGATGAAGATATTATTATTTTAGGGTTTAGAGTAAAAAAGTTGTTGACACATATCTGTACATAGTGTATATATAACATATAAACAGTTGAGAACAGTTTAAGGAGGTGTACATATGAGACTTTCTCAGAACTCAGGAGTGCCTATATATCAGCAGATAGCAGACAGCTTCAAGTCGGACATTCTGGCGGGCAAATATGCCCAGGGCGAATATCTGCCGTCTATCAGGGGGCTGGCACGGGATCTGAAGATAAGTGTTATCACCACCATGAAAGCTTATGAGCTGCTGGAGCAGGAAGGTCTGGTCACGGCTGAACAGGGCAAGGGCTTTTATGTGAATGCACAGGACAGTGAGATGCTGATAGAGCAGCATCTTCGAAAGGTAGAGGCATCTTTGACGGAGGCCATAGCTGCGGCACGTATTGCGGGGTTGTCGGACGATGAACTAAAGAATATGCTTGATGCCTTGCTTATGGTACAGGATTGACAATCTGACAGGCAGGGAACAAAACAGACAGAGAACAAAGCGGACAGAGAACAAAGCAGACAGAGAACAGGGAAAAAGAAAGACGTGAAGAGAGTTTAAGGTTTAATGGAGGATTGGATGATGAATTATGACTGCGCTGTAAAAGGGGAGAATATTTCCAAAAAGTTTAAGACATTTACACTGGATATACCTGATTTGAGGGTGCCAAAGGGATTTGCGACAGCACTCATCGGAGAAAATGGAGCGGGAAAGACGACACTTCTCAATATGCTTTCAGGAATAAGGCTTGATTACAAAGGTGAGCTGACTTTCTTTGACAAGTATTCATCGGAGGAAAAGGAGAGAAGGGCGGATGTAAAGAACAGGATAGGCTATACGGGAACAGGCAGATATTACCTTCCACAGTGGACTGTATCTGATGTGGAGGAGATAAGCAGTCTGCTCTTTGACAATTTTGACAGGGACGAGTTCGAAAGATATTGCCGAGAACTTGCGATATTTCCTGATTCCCCGGACGGTGTTGCTCTGAAGAAAAAGTGTTCAGCACTCTCTGATGGAACCAGAACTAAGCTGATGCTTGCCGGGGTTATGGCGAGGGATACAGACCTGCTGCTGCTCGATGAGCCGGCATCGCCTCTTGATCCTCTTATGCGAGACAAGCTGTGTCAGATGATCGGCGATTATATAAGCGACGGAGCGGGGGAGAAGAGTGTATTGTTCTCAACACACAATATATCCGATATGGAGAGTATCACTGATTATGCGATCATCATGGAACATGGAAATGTGGTCGAGTGCGGATTTGTGGAGGACCTGAAGGAGAAATACATACTGATAAAGGGAGATGCCCAGGATGCGGAGGCGGCATCAAAGATCCTTTATACCATGACTAAGAATCCTTATGGCTTTGAGGGAATCTGTCTTGCAGAGAATCTGGACAAGCTTGCAGGCATGAATGTGAGCAAGGAGATACCATCGCTGTTTCAGATAAGTGTGGCGGTCATGAAGAATAATACAAAAATGGTATTAAAGTAAAAACTGCTTAGAGTGTTTCACGTATTTATAGGAGCGTAATTATGAGGATGATAAAGGATTACAGAGCCATTACGAATGGAAAATACCGGCTAGTGTGTAATGTGTTGATACCGATCATACTGGGGGTGATACTGGCATTGATCGATATAGGAGTGAGAAAATATTATGTAACAGCGGTCATGCTCGGTGTGGGAGCGGCGCTCATGACTGCGATCGAGGTTATGGCTGATTATTGGGGATTCGGTGCAATATGTGTGAAGGGCTGCCTTGGAATGGATTATCTGAAGACGTCAACAAAGGGGAAAGCCATGTTACGGAATGCGCTTACGGCGGATCTGCTTGTCCGACCGGCGAGGATCGCGATATGCATGGTGATAGTGGCCGTACCATATGAAATTATGGTGGGTAACCCGGTAAGACTGCTTTGCCTGTCGATACTGCTCACAGCAGATATTTCCGTGTGGGCGCTGAACATTACGAGATATGTCCAGAATGTTCAGGTCATGAGTCTGCTGTCCATGCTGTCATCAGGAGCATCGGGAGCTGCGGTTATATATATAACGATATCTTCGGGATTGCAGAAGTTTACATGGCTCATAGTTGCAGCACTGGCGGTATTGCTGCCGGTTGGAATATATGTGACGCGCAGACATATGTACCGCAAGGTTGAGGCGTCTTATCTGGATATGGATTAACAGATTGTTGTTCAAGGCTGGAAACGGCTTAGACTATCCGCCCCGCCTGCCGGCGGGAGGAATGATATATATTAGACAAGGAGGATTAAGGGATGAAAGATTTGATACTTGGTTTTAAACTTCTCAGATATGGATATAAGTTAAAGACAAATGTGATGATGCTTATTTTGTTCACTGCAATAGGGTTTGTGTTCGAACTGTCATCACACGGAACGAATATTCTGGGCGGTTTCTATTTTATGCTGACTGGAATGTTTGCCTACCAGATGATAATATATATGAATGCATCGGACTATGTGCAGTCAAGCGTGATGAAGAGAAAACTGGAGGTGGGAATGCCAGTGATCGTCAGCACAGTTGTGTATCTTGTACTTTTCACAATACTTGTTGCGGAGAAATATATACTTATCAGAATGTATCCGGAGAATACAGAAAACTATCAGGATACATTGTTTATGATCATATTTATATTGTTCGGAGCTATGATATTCTGTGGCGTATGTTACAAATATTTTGTGGCAAGTCTTATCGTGTTTATGCTGGTGATAATGACCTGCATGTCAACACTAAATTCCTGGTTGTATCACCATCATATATCGGAGGTTATAAGCCTTGGAATTGTAAAGCTTGCTATCCTTGGATATGCGGCCATCCTTTTGGGTGGTGTTATAGAGTATCTGCTCAGTTCACTTCTCTACAGAAAACAGTTGTCAGAGTTCGCGATGAGCGGACTCAGCAAGAGCATGAAGTAAATGAAAATACAAATAAACTTAATAAAATAGACGGAACAGAGCCGGTTGCGGATCGTGCGGGATTGCCGAAGAGAGGGCGGTCACAGCAGAAGATTTGTAACCGGCTCTATTGCTATTATCAGGTGAGTGGAATATAATATTTAAGAATGTGCGCACTGGAAAAATCCGGCAGCTACGCATAAGAGTAATGTATAAAATACAGAACCATAACGGCAGACATTGATAAGTCAGCATATGAATTTGAAAAGAAAGATATAAGGAAGTTATATGGTACAGAACATATTGTTTGATCTGGATGAGACACTGCTGGACTTCAAGCGCAGCGAGAGCAGAGCGCTCTCCAATATGCTCAGGCATATAGGGGTGGAGCCTACAGAAAAGGTCATATCCAGATACAGCGAGATCAACAAATCGAGATGGAAACTGCTTGAACAGGGACTGCTCACAAGGCAGCAGGTGAAGGAGAGCAGATATGAGATACTTTTTGCAGAGCTGGGAGTTGAATACTCTGCTGCAGAGGCGACAGCCTACTATGAGGATCAGCTCAGCCAGAAGGGATTTGTATTCCCTGATACGATAAAGCTGCTTGAAACCTTGCACGGAAGATACAGAATGTACATTGTGTCAAATGGCGGCTCAAATGTACAGAGCGGACGACTTGCGGACAGCGGTATAGGCAAGTATTTTGAGGATATATTCATATCTGAGGATGCCGGAGCAGAGAAACCGTCCAGAGAATTCTTTGATTATTGTTTTGGCAGGAGACCAGAGATAAAGGCAGATGAGACTGTGATCATAGGAGACAGTCTGACATCAGATATACAGGGCGGAATAAATGCTGGGATAAGGACGATATGGTTCAATCCGGATGGGCAGCAGGCGGCGGATATACATCCGGACTATGAGGTGAAAACACTTATGGAGATACCGACGCTGCTTGAAGAGCTGTAAGCAAAAAAACAAAATTATTTATCGGAACCGGATACAAATGAGTCCGGATATAAATGAGTCCAGATTGAAATAAACAGTAATAGACAAATATACAGAGGTAGTACATGAAGATAAGAGATTTGATAACACAGGACAAGGCGACACTCTCATTTGAGGTGTTCCCGCCAAAGAAGGATACAGACTTTGCGGATGTTGAGGCAGCGGCGCTTGGTATAGCGGCATTTAAGCCGGATTACATGAGCGTTACATATGGTGCCGGCGGAAGTACAAAGGGACATACCATACAGCTTGCACGGGAGATACAGGAGAAGTACGATGTTCCGACTATAGCACATCTCACATGCGTGTGTGCCAGCAGAGACGGAATAAAGACTGCGCTTGCTGACATGAAGAATGCCGGTATAGAGAATATACTTGCTCTCCGCGGCGATATACCGAAGAACTATGATGGACAGGTATTTGCAGAGTTCTCACATGCATCAGAGCTGGTGGAGCTCATCAAGGAGACAGGAGATTTCTGCGTGGGCGGAGCATGTTACCCTGAGGTACACCCAGACTCGGCAAATAAGCACGAAGACATAATTGGGCTTAAGAAAAAGGTCGATGCTGGATGTGATTATCTCACGACCCAGATGTTCTTCGACAACAACATATTCTTTAATTTCATGTACAGAATCAGAGAGGCGGGAATATCAGTGCCGATCATACCGGGTATTATGCCTATAACAAGAAGAGTACAGGTCAAGAATGCTGTCAAGCTCTCAGGTTGTAACGTGCCGGAGAGATTCAAGAGCATAGTCGATGCATTTGGCGATACTGAGGCTGCGATGAGGCAGGCGGGAATTGCATATGCCACAGACCAGATCATAGATCTCATGGCAAATGGAGTGAAGCATATACATGTGTATTCCATGAATAAGCCTGAGGTTGCGGCAGGAATACAGAAGAATCTATCGGAAATACTTAAGATATAAAATTTATTGACAGACCTAGAGTCGGGACATCATGAGGGACAGCAATAGGATGGTGTTCAATGAAAGGAGTATCGGGTTATGAAACCGGTTATATCAGTGATTTTTACAGCCGGAAGCGGTGTGGAGACATGCCGGACAAAGCTGGCTGACCAGACATTTAAGGAGTACGAGATAATAGAAGCGGACAGATTCGCGGGGCTTGAGCGCGCGCATGGAGAATATATACTGTTCGTGGATGGCTCGGAGGTTTATCCGGAGAACATGCTGGAGAAGCTGCATGACGCCGCAGAGCAGAGCGGGGCGGACATGGTGATTTCGAACTGCGAGCTTATAGACAGTGACGGTGGGAAGACTTTCGGAAGAGGTGTACATTTTGAGTGGGTTCACGGCGGAAAGCAGGTGTTTAACTGGAAGGACTGCCGTGGCAGGATCATGAATGTGGTAAGACCATTAGTTGGCAATAAACTCTACAGAAAGCAGTTCATAATAGATGCAGGACTGGGCATCGCCGGTTGTGACAGCGAAGCGATATATTCGGCAATTGGAGCTGTAGCGGCGGAGAAGATAGCATATATAAGCAATCTGACATTTTCAAGGAATGTTGTTCCTGAGAGTGAGGCTGAGAAGCTGCCGGATGTTCCGAAGACCGTTGACTGTGTGACGGAGCATGTGAAGGGTATGAAAGACAGGACTGATCTGTGGAATGCTGTTATGTACTTTGCCATACGTCAGTATGTGGACAATTATGAGAAGTATTGCAGAGAACTGGATTCTGCAGAGAGAATAGAGTTTTACGAGAAAGCGCACAGCGTATTTAACAGTGAGATATTTGACGGATTGACAGAGAAGGGACTCAATGATGACAAGTTATTCCGCAAATATTCCATCATAAAGAAACATGATTCATCGGAGCTGAAAAAGCTCAAGACGAGAAGGATAATAGTGTCGCTCACATCCTATCCCGCCAGAATTGCGGGCATAGCACAGATGCTTGAGTCGATATATTCACAGACCAGAAAGGCAGATAAGATCGTTCTGTGGCTGGCGGAGGAGCAGTTCCCTAATAAGGATGACGATCTCCCGGATGATCTCAGAAAGCTGCAGTTTGAGGATAAGCTGGAGGTCAGATGGTGTGATGATTTGAAGCCGCACAAGAAGTATTTCTATGCGCTGCAGGAGTTCACGGACGACGTGGTCGTGACGATAGATGACGATCTGCAATATCCTCCATACATGCTTGAGAATCTGTATATGTCATATTTACAGTATCCAGAGGCGGTATCCGCTGTGAGGACACACTGGATGGTCATTTCGGATAAAGGACAGCTTATTCCGTACAGGTATTGGATGAAGGAGACGGTTGCCTGTCTGTACAGACCAAAGATGCAGTTATTTGCAACCGGGGGCGCAGGAACTTTATATCCACCAGGAATTTATGATGATAAGTGGTTCGACAAAGACAAGATGGTGGAGATGTGCCTGTGGGCGGATGACATCTGGCTTAAGCTAATAGAGATCATGTCAGGAGTTCCGGTTGTGGCGGCTATGCCATGTGAGGATCTTCGGTACTTACCGGGCTCACAGGAAATAGGCCTTTACCATAAGAATGTGGACGCCGACCAGAATGACGTTCAGTTACAGAAGATAGAGGAATGGCTTAAACCTGAATATGGAGATAATGCACTTGCGAAGAAGATTCTTGAATATGATGGAGAGCCGGTAGAGGATGCACTGATCAGGGTATGTGAATGTCATGAAAAAGAACGCAGAGAATTGAGGAATGAGATTGGTAGAAATTCCAGACAATTAAAGAAACGCATTGAAGAAAATGAGCGTGCCTACAGGGAAAAGTCAGAGATAAATGCCAAACTTCAAAGAACATACAAGGAAAAGTCGGAGATAAATGCAAAACTACAGCAGACATATAAGGAAAAGGCTGACAGGGGTATCCGGATAAAAGAACTTGAAAAGGAGAAATCTGATCTTCAGGCAAAACTTGGAGAACTTCAGACAGAAAAAGCAGATATTCAGAAGAAATTGGAACAGCTTCAGGCAGAGAATGTTGTTTTGCAAAAGCAGCGTTCAATATGGTATAAAATAAAAAAGTGATAAAAATAAAGAAAGAAGGAAATAAAAATGACACTTGAGAAGTTACAGAAGGATATGATAGCAGCAATGAAGGCAAGGGATAAGGAGAGAAAGGACAGCATCTCATCCCTCGTATCAGCAGTTAAGAAGGTCGGAATCGATAACGGCTGCAGAGACAACATTCCTGAGGATATAGTTGATAGTGTTATCCTCAAGGAGATCAAGTCTGTAAAAGAGCAGATCGATACCTGCCCTGCAGACAGAACAGATCTTCTGGAGCAGTACAAGGCAAGATATGATGTGTTCAACGAGTATGCGCCAAAGCTTCTGTCAGAGGATGAGGTGAGAGATATCCTCACAACAAAATTTGCAGATGTGATAGCAACAAAGAATAAAGGCCAGATCATGAAGGCTGTCATGGCTGAACTCAAGGGCAAGGCAGACGGCAAGGTCATCAATCAGGTTGTGGCAGAGCTTTGCAAGTAGAGGAGAAAGTGTTTTGAAATTTGTAGGAATTGAAAAGAAAGAACAGGGAAAGTTCATCACACGATACGATGTTCAGTACGAGACTGTAGACGGAATAGTTAAGAACTATGAGATGATAAGCAGAAATGGAGAAATCACCGATTTCGAGGGACTTCATGGCAAGGCAGCAGATGCGGTGGTCATCATCGCCACAGACGAGGCAGATGAGAGGATCCTTATAGATAAGGAGTTCAGACTTGCTCCGGGTGAATGGGTATATAATTTCCCTGCCGGACTCATAGATCCGGGGGAGACTCCTGAGGTCAGTGCCAGACGTGAGCTTATGGAGGAAACGGGACTTGAGCTGTACGAGATCAGTGACACAATAGGGACAAGCTACAGTGCTGTAGGATTTTCAAATGAGACAAATATGTGTGTTGTAGGCAAGGCGAGAGGCGAGTTCAAGCCGAGCACTTCAACTCTGGAGGAGATCACTCCAGGATGGTACACAAAGGCAGAGGTAAGAGAACTGCTCAAGACTGAGAAGTTTGCAGCCAGAACACAGGCCTTCTGTTATGTGTGGAGCAGACAGTGATATGAGAATGAAAAAGGAGAAATAATCTATGGAAAAATTACCTGGAAAGGGAATGGTGACGGCATCGTCGCTCATCATGCTCATATGGGGGCTTGTAAATGCCGGATATTATGACATTGCAAAGCTTGTGCTTGCAGATGAGCCATCGACAAAGGCTGTCGTATGTGGCGTTGTGGCCGGAATAGCATCGCTTGCAGCCATCATAGGCGGTATATTTGGAATAGCCGGAAGCAACAAGGTTGCAAAGGCGTCTGCCATAGTTGTATGGGCAGCATTTCTGGTGATACTTGCGATAATAAGCGGTATAGTGACACTGGTGTCCGGTGACAGCAAGCTTATAGCCGTTGTCATGATGATCGTTGGAATAGTTGTTCCGGTTGTCATGTTTATGGGGGCCGCTAAGAATAGAGCGTAGAAAATAATCGAATGAGGAGAACATAGAATGGATAAAATAGCAGTACTGATTCCATGTTACAATGAGGAAAAGACAATTTATAAGGTTGTCACAGATTTTAAGGCAGTTTTGCCAGACTCCACAATATATGTGTATGATAATAATTCCAGTGATAAGACATCTGAACTTGCAGAAAAAGCTGGAGCAGTTGTAAGAAAAGAGTACAAGCAGGGCAAAGGAAATGTCATCAGAAGAATGTTCAGGGAGATTGATGCAGAAGTGTATATAATGGTTGATGGTGATGATACATATCCTGCTGAATGTGCACCTGAAATGGTTGACGCTGTGATAAACAAAAATGCTGATATGGTTGTTGGAGACAGATTATCCAGTACATATTTCCAGGAGAATAAAAGACCATTTCATAATTTTGGAAATAGTATAGTAAGGTGGTCTATAAATAATCTTTTTAAGACATCTATAAAAGATATAATGACGGGATACAGAGCATTCAGCTATGAATTTGTTAAGACATATCCGGTTATGTCAAAAGGATTTGAGATTGAAACAGAGATGAGTATCCATGCTGTAGATAGAAATATGCAGGTTGAGAATGTAATTATTGAATATAGAGATAGACCTGATGGAAGTGAATCTAAGTTAAATACATACTCAGATGGTATAAAGGTATTGCTTACGATAGTTAAGTTGTATAAGAACTACAAGCCATTTGGATTTTTTACAGCCATATCACTTGTACTTGCGCTGTGTAGCATATTATTCTTCATCCCGGTACTTTCTGCATATTTTAAAACTGGTGTTGTAGACAGGTTCCCAACTCTGATCGTTTGCGGATTTGTGATGGTGATGGCAATTCTGTTCTTTGCGGTGGGAGTACTTCTCAGCACACTTAGAAGTCAGGATAAGAGAGACTTTGAGTATAAGCTTATTCAAGTTGATCATATGAAGAAAACTTCAAAATGAAAAAGAAAAGGTATGATACCTGAGGGGAGGAAAATTGAATTTGGTTGCAAAAAAGAGGTTGGATATTGAACTTATGCGTATAATAGCAGCTTTTTTTGTGCTATATAATCATACAGGGGCGAATGGATTTTCAAAGTTTTTGTCTTATGATACTCATACGTTCCATTATTGGTTATATTTGTTTTTGTCTATTTCCTGTAAGGTGTCCGTGCCGTTGTTTTTGGTGATAGCAGGTGCACTTATGTTGGGACGAGAACCGGAACCGGTAAAATATTTATGGCGGCATAGGGTCCTGCATATATTCAGTATTCTGCTTGTCTGGTCCGTATTTTATTATCTGTTAGAAGTTGGCGAAGGAAATGAAAAATTTAATATATTTCACTTCTTTACAAAATTATATTCTAACGGGTGGAATTTTTCATACTGGTATTTATATGCTTATCTTTCAATGCTGATAGTACTTCCATTATTGCAGCGATTTGCACAGGGGCTTTCTGATAATGATTATAAGTATGCACTGGTTTTATATATTGCTTTTTGTATGCTGGTTCCATGCTTGCAGTATCGTGTATTTCAGGATAGACATCCATTGAATGTAAATGTTTCTATTGAGTGGCTGGCAACAAACGTTGTTGTTTTTCCTCTGGCAGGATATTTCCTTAATTGCAGACTTAAAAACTTTTGGACTAAGAAAAGGTTGTTAGTTTTGTGGGGGATAAACATAGTTGCTATTTTGATCTCTTGTTATATGACATATTACAGAGCTCGAATTACAGGAATTTGTAACGAAAAGGATTCTCAAATGTTTTTTGGTACATTTGTTCTGGTAAACTGCGTGGCAATATTTGCAACATGTCAATATCTGAATTCGAATACAAACATACTGTTTAGATTGAAAAAACCGATAGTCTCGGTTGGCGGATGTACTTTTGGCATTTATCTAATTCATGTATATTTTAAAAACTATACAGACACATTCAAGAATTTGATGAGTTTTCTTCAGGATAAATTACATTCAACACCAGTGTTAGCATCGTTGATTTATTGTGTTGTGCTTTTCATGTGTGGATATGTTGTTACTCTGATCATGAAAAAAATACCACTTTTACGGAAAATAGTTTCGTAGATAGAAAAATCAAATTTTTACAGGAGACAAAATTATGCTCGAGTCAATAAAGAAAAATAAAAAGGGAATCATATTGATGATAATTTCCTCGATATGTGCCTGTGTAGGGCAGATGCTCTGGAAAATGTCGGCTGATAAAGGCCTTATATACATGATAGTCGGTTTTGGATTTTATGGCGTTGGAGCTCTTGTGATGATAATTGCATACAGGTATGGTAAATTATCAGTTTTACAACCGATGCTGAGTTTGAATTATGTGTTAAGTATAGTGCTTGCAGCTATAGTACTTGGTGAAAAAGTTGGCTTTGTGAAATGTATAGGTGTTCTTGTTATAATTGCAGGAGTGATAATGATAGCAGGAGGAGATACGGAAGAATGCTGATATATTATATTGTACTTGTGATTATGACATTAAGTGGTGCGGTGGCATCATTATTTTTGAAAAAGGCGTCCGCTTCTGAGAGCATAATAGCTACAATAAAAAATATTAATTTATACATAGGTGGTGCGTTGTATCTTGTATCAGCGCTGTTAAACATATATGTTCTGAGATATCTTGATTATTCAGTCGTTTTGCCTTTGACATCAGTTACATATATCTGGACTATGGTTATATCCTATTTTATTTTGAAAGAGAAAATATCGAAAAAAAAGATAGGTGGAGTTATTTTGATATTGGTTGGAGCCGTGCTCGTCTCGGTGTCATAATAGGTATGGAGGTTATTGATGAGTGAACAGAGATCTAAAAAAAGAAATGCGGTTATTATAATACTGGCTTTTGTCTTGCCGATTCTGGTGCTGCTGGCTGTTATGGCTATATGCGGGGTGATCCCGTTTGGTAGTAAGTCAACTTTGGTGTGGGATTCATTATTGCAACACAAAGATTATTATGGATATTTGTGGGATGTGTTTCATGGTAAGGCAAGTATAGAATATTCTGCGGGGAAATCCCTTGGTGGTAGGATGATTGGTCTGATTGGTTTCTATATTTCTAGTCCGTTAAATATTTTCCTGGTTTTCTTTTCTAAGGCGCATATTCCATATTTTATGGTGTTTATGATAATTTTACGAATTGGATTATGCGGCATAACAGGATATATATATATTCATAACAGATTCCGTATATCGGCAAAGTCTTCTTTGGTTTTATCCACGCTTTATGCACTTATGGAATACAATGTGTATAATTGTAGGAATGTTATGTGGCTTGATGGGGTTATAATTCTTCCGCTGATTGCACTTGGTGTGTGGAAATGTATCAATGAGAAAAGAACAGGTTTGCTGTTTGGATCTGTGTTTATGGCAATTCTGTGTAACTGGTATACCGGATATATGGTATGCCTCATGTCGGGAATATTGTTTATTGTCGAATATCTTAATGCATATGATTACAAAATAAAAGTTGCATTGAAAAATGATCTGAGAAGTATAGGCAGATATGTGGCAACGATGATATGCGGAGTATTGGCGAGTATGTGTATATTACTTCCGGCATGTGTATCATTAATAGGTGGAAAAGCAACAAATAATACGGTTGGTCTCAGCAGAATTGTAAACATGGACATAACACAGTTCCTGAGTGGATTTGATGTGAGTGCAAAAGTAAATGCGCAGGATGCCCCATTGATATTCACGGGAACGATAGTTTTAGTTGCGGTAATCGCATTTTTTGTCAATAAAAAAGTAAAAAGATCAGAAAAAATATGTATGTTCTGTCTTCTGGCCTTGCTATGTGGAAGTTATTGCCTTAGAGATATGGAACTTGTATGGACCGTATTTGTCAGGAGTACATCATATTTTTTCAGGTTTAGTTTTGTTTTCTCTTTTGTAATGATAATGATTGCAGCACGGGAAATTCAGTTATATGAGCGCGGCGAAGTCGAGAATAAGGAAATAGCCGGAGCCATGATGACTGTAGCAGCAGGTTTAGCGTTTTTATATTACATAAAAAAGATAAATTCCCCATTGCGTCTTGTGGTATTGTATTTATTTATACTTTGCATTGGAGCATTGGTGATAAGGTGTATTAGGAACAGTAGATTGTTGATAAATACTGTTTGCTGGATTGCAATAGGATTAACTGTTTTGGAGTCGGGGTATAATGTATACCTTGCTTTTTCGGAATATAATAATGATGTAAATGCATTTACGGAGTATTCTCTGGATGCAGAAAATGTTGTGGATCAATTGAATGCTGATTCTGGAGATACTTTTTACAGATACGAAAACAATTATAATTATCTGTATGGCCTGGGAAGAGAGATAGCAACTGGAGAATCATTACTGTATGGATATAACAGTATAGAGCATTATAGTTCGGCATATGACTTTAATGTTGACAGGTTCCTTGCAAATATGGGATATTCGGACATCCCTGGCGAAAAATATTTCTTGTGTGAAACATACTGGAATAGTCCAATGCTGCTTGCTGATTCATTGCTGTCTATAAAGTATGTCCAGCTTAAGGATGCGGCAACAGGTTATGAGGATACAGGAATAAAGACTAAAAATGCAGAGGTTTACAAAAATGAATATGCATTGCCGCTTGGATATCCTGTTAGTGAGGATATGGGAAATCTGTCATTCGGAAGTGATCCGTTTAAGAATCAGGAAAATCTGATATCTGCAATGACGGGTAAGAATACCAGAGTATATAATGATGTTCAGACTGAATATGTTCGTAAAGACAAAAAAAATAATGAGGTGTGGAAACTTAGTGTAGCGAACGATGGTCCTGTGTATGTATTTGTTGATGGAAGTGATATACACAACAGTTTATATGACCACAATTGCAGGATATATGCGAATGGCGAATTTGTTCAGAATGCATGTCATAGATTTGAAATTAACAGTATGTACCTTGGAGATTATAAGGCTGGTGATGAAATAGAGCTGAAGATAAAGAGAGATACCAATAAGGATAAGAGACATACGATTTATGCAGCGCAGTTGGATATGGCAGAATTTGATAATGCCGTTCAGCAGCTGAAATCAGGGTATACAAGCAATCTGAATATATCAGGAAATAAAATATCAGGAGAAGTGGCGCTGGACAGTGATTCAGAGATATTCCTTTCAATACCATACGAAAAGACATGGTCGTTGACAGTTGATGGAAAGCGTGCTGATATAGAAGAGCTTGCGGATACATTTATGGGGATTAAACTGAGTAAAGGACAGCATACCATAAAAATGGTATATCATACGCCGGGGCTGAGATCTGGTGCGGTCGCATCTGTAGTTGGTTTTGTTCTCTATGCATGTATGGAAGTTATAAGGAAGAGAAAGTATAAAAAGAAGAAAGAAATTGCATAAAATAATTGAACAATGAATAACAACTACAAATTTTTCCAGAACCGGGATTGCGAATTCTTCCCGTGCCATAAGGTAAAAGATGAAGATAAATTTAACTGCCTGTTCTGTTACTGCCCACTTTATTTTGATGAGAGCTGCATAGGCAGTCCTGAGTATATAGTGAATGGAAGGGGACAGAAGATAAAGGATTGCAGCTCATGTCTGGTGGTTCACAGACCGGAGATGTACGACAAAGTCATTGCTCATTTGCAGAGGCAGGAAGAGATACTGCATGTAGATTTGAGAAAGCTGAGACAGCAAATAAAGGACAGGTTGATACAGATCACGCATATAAATGACATGGAGCCTGACATGTGTGTGGAACATCAGCGGGAGGCAGAAATAGTGCTTGACCGGATCATGACGAAAAATGCTTCGGAAACCTCAGTAGAATGCCAGGTGTCAGTATTGCTGCAGCCATTTGCGGTGGAGTGCGTTCATGAGGGCTATTTTGAATTTGGCAGGAAGAGGATAAAATGCAATGTCCTTGAACAGCTTGATCTGAGCAGCGTTGAAAATGGATATCTGTATGCATTCCATGCGCCGGAGATCGACATAGAAAGTGCGGGTTCGGTTCTTGAACAGTATTACATGGAGGCATTTCAGGTGGCATGCATGGATGTCATAAGAGGGTGGCTACAGGGATATCTTGAGAGAAAGAACAGTGTATATGAGAATCGGTATTGCAGCCCATCATTCGGTCCCGGATATTACGGAATGGGTATGGATACCATACCTGAGTTGCTTGGACTTATGGATGCATCACAGGTAGGCGTGTCATGGAACGGAGAACGTATGTCACCGAAGATGAGTCTTGTTGGAACATATCTGATCGCGGGTGAAGATGTGTTTGCGATGGATTCTGATTGCAGAGACTGTATTGGACAGAGCGGTGGCTGTGAATTCTGTATAAAGCACTGAATTTATACCAAGTAGGAGCAGAGTTATTCTGCTCCTGCTACTTGATTCAATCTGCCTTTTAACCCTAAAATATCATGCCTTATTTGTTCAATGACTACTTTAAATTCTTCATCACTTTTCCCGGTTGGATCTTCAAGTCCCCAATTATCATCAAATGGCCTGCCTATAAAGGGACATCCTACATTGCATCCCATTGATATTGTAATATCTGGATCTGGAATATCACTAACCAGCTTACTGTACTGTCCCTCTGCTTCCATATCTATATTATATAATTCCTTCATAATACGAACAGCATCCTGGTTAATCTGAGGTTTTGTTTCTGTACCCGCCGAATAACTTTGAAATACATCTGATGCCAGATGCCTTCCCAAAGCCTCAGCAATCTGACTTCGGCAGGAATTATGGACACAAATAAAAGCTACTTTTTTCTTACTCATGAAATGGACACCTCTCCTTTATACATTGCTCATTAAGTTCTGTGAATCCGCATGGCATTTGTTCATAATGCAATGTTACACCATAATGAGCATTCACATAATCGATACCATTCTTAAACGCTACCATTGCATCTCTCTTGCAGCATCTTGGTCCGTTTATGGTTCCTAATTCTCCTATTGCTTTCGAGGTAAACTGCATATGATTTCCCCATGTTCCATCTGTTGAAAGCGGACCTGTTCCATCGATGATTGCAAGTGCAGCACCAATAGAAGTGACTGCTCCGCATATTCCCCATAAACCGCACATTGCTCCCGGCATCCTAAGTCCTTCTGCCATCAGCCTGTCCAATGCCTGATCTAAGTCTATCTCTCCACCTGCGTTTTTGTAGGCCACAAGCAAACTTGCGCCATCTAATATATGGTGTTCCGGTCCATGAATACTGACATATTCCTTCTCTGCAATATTCTTAAAAATGTTAACCGGATTTGTTTCCTGTTCTTTCTTTATATCTTTTACAATAAGTTCTGCTTTTTCTCTTACTGTCATAGAAATCTTCCTTTCGTCTTATTAGCTATTCTTAATCAGCGTTGGATAAATCATAACTCACATGTCAAACTGCCAATATAATTTTTGAATTCTATTAAAGCTTCACAATTCAATGAATAATGATGCCATTTGCCTTCTTTCCGGTCATTAACCAACCCACATTCCACCAGTATTTTCATATGATGAGATAATGTAGGCTGGGTAATGCTAAATCTCTCTAAAATCCTGCATCCGCATTTCTCTCCATCTGACAACATCTGCGCTATTTCCAGTCTGTTTGAATCTCCAAGTGCTTTGCATATTAAAGCAACATCTGTTAACTTCATTTCATTCACCTCACATTGATAATCATCTATATATAGAATTAGCACATATATAGATGAACGTCAATGCATTTTGCAAATATCCTAACATTTGTACTTATAGGCTCAGCATAAGCCCCAAATATCATGTGCCATATATTATTAATGGACACCCTGCCTTTTAGATTCTTGCGCCAGAAATACCAGACTGACAGTAAGTGTCACAGCCTCGGTCACAGGTGCAGCAAACCACAAGCTGTTGCCACCGGTCAAAACAGGGAACGTCAGTATACACACGCTGCTGAGTATGATGTTTCGGAGCAGTGATATACACAGAGATTGCCCGGATTTCAGTATGGCCTGGAGATAGTAGGAGGTCATCAGGTTGATTCCAAATGGCACAAATGCAAAGAAGTACGCTCTGACACCAAGATCGGCAATGACACCAAGACCTTCATTCATATCTATAAACACACCGCAGAGCACCCTTGGAAAAAGTATTCCAAGAAGTGAGAACAGCGCACCCATGATCAGGATGGTTGTGTAAGCCATTCTTTTTATGGCGTTTATTCTGCCTATGTTATTTGCTCCGTAGTTGGTCGAGATCACAGGCTGCACAGACTGACCAACTCCTGTGAACAGAGAATTGAACAGGATGACGCAGTTGGAGATGACGCTGTATATGGACAGGGCATTCTCGCCGCAGTACTTCAATATCTGTATGTTAAACAGCAGTACTATAAATCCATTTGCAAATTCATTGAAAAAGCTCGGGATACCGGCTGTCACGATATTCTTCATGCTGTTCAGGAGCCTGTGTGGCATTATGAAACGCAGCTCATTCTTCTTGCTGAGAAAATGTGATGAGGCGACAAGTATCTGGATCAGCATACCGATTACGGAGGCAAGTGCGGCTCCGCTGATTCCCTGCTTCAGTGGGAATACCAGTACAATGTCCATCACGATATTGAACACTCCACCCAGCAGGACGCCTGCCATGGCGCGGTTCGGATCATTGTCAGCCCTCACAAATATAGCTACGAAGTTGGAAAATACTGCAACCGGCAGGAATATATTTATATAGTGCATGTATGACATGGCATATGGGTATAGAGTGGCATTTGCACCCATGAGCCTCAGCAGTGATGGCATGCATGTTACGTACAGTATCCACAGCAGTGCGGTGACTGCTGCGATCATCATGAATGACACGGTGAAGTAGCGGTTAGATTTCACTGTGTTGCCACTTCCTCTGTGCACGCTCATCTGTACTGATCCACCTACGCCAAAGAGAATTCCGGTTGACATAAGTATGCACAGCAGAGGCGTTGTGATGCTCAGAGCGGCCAGGGCATCAGTTCCAACACCTTTGCCGATGACGATGGCATCAGTCAGGGTGTATATGGACATGACCATGGCACTTCCAAGGGAAGGAATGAGGAATTTGAAGTAAAGCTTTTTCAGATTGTCTCTTAACAGGTCCATTTGTAAATCTCCTTAACAAAAAAAGTTTATAATTGAAAATCATTGAAAATCGGAAAGGCACATGATCGCGGGGACACATTAACCTGCCAGCCGCATAAAAAAAGAGCCAGATAAGATAAAGTATCTTATCTGGCTCATGAAAATTCTGATATGTTTTTATCGCGATTCATGTTCCATCCGGGAATCCTGCATCTGCAGAACACCTTGCAAGGTATATTAATATTCAACATACCGTCCGACTTGTGTTATTATAACAGGAGGCATGAAAATGTCAAGGATTAATAAGGGGGTATTATGGAGTATAGAGTGACAGATGCAAATGATATAGATATGCTGATGGATGTCAGATTGTCCATGCTTAGGATAGTCAATGATCTTCCTGCTGATTACATATTTGATGATGAATTGGTGGTGAGCAGCAGAAGGTATTTTCTTGAGGGTGATCAGACAACAGTTGTAGCTGTCAATGACGGAAGATGTGTGGCGTGTGCCAGTATGTCTTATATTGAAATAATGCCAACATTTTCTCACTCATCAGGAAAGAGAGCACATCTCATGAATGTATATACAGAAGAGCACTATCGGAGAAGAGGAATCGCCAAGCATCTTGTGAATATGCTTATAGGGGATGCGCGTGCACATGGCGCCACGGAGATAAGCCTTGATGCCACAGAAAGCGGCAGACCGCTGTATGAATCAGTGGGATTTAAGGCATCTGAGGAGTGCATGGTTATAGATATACAGCAATTATGATGCTTTTGATAATAGACAGCTTATCGTGGCGCGGCGATCCAGAACCTGTTGCAGAGAATCCGGAGATGCGGCCTGGAAAGAAAATGGATGAAGTGCTGGAATACAGATAATTACAACAAGGAGGACGTACAGCCGTGTCACTGGAAAAGGCAGAAAAGTTTCTTGAAGATAAAGGATATGGAGACAGGATCATACTTATAGACGCTCCGACGGCAACTGTTGCCATGGCGGCGGAGGCGCTTGGAGTTGAGCCGGGCATGATCGCTAAGACCATGGCGTTCATACAGGATGACAAGATAGTACTCATACTCACCGAGGGCACAGCCAGAGTTGACAATAGGAAATATAGAGACAGATTCCACGTCAAGGCGAAGATGGTACCATTTGATAGCGTGGAGGAGCTTGTCGGACATGCACCGGGCGGAGTGTGTCCATTTGGCATAAATCCGGGGATAGATGTATACCTTGATGAGAGCCTCAAGAGATACGAGAGGGTTTTTCCTGCGGCGGGCAATGACCACAGTGCAGTGAATCTCACCATCTCTGAGCTTGAGGATGCATCTGGGGCTGCCGGCTGGGTTGATGTGTGCAAGGAGCCGGAGAAGTAAGCTGTTAATCAGGTTAATATGAGTCTGCGGATGGTGCTTATTATACGAATTAAGTATTGGGGAAAGGAAGAATGGGTGTATGGACATAACGATGCTTGGAACAGGAAGTGCACTTGTGACAGAGTGTTATAATACATGCTTTGTGCTGTCAGATGGAGACGAACATTTTCTAGTGGATGGCGGCGGTGGTAACGGCATACTGTCACAGCTTAAGAAAGCGGGTTTTAACTGGCAGGACATGAGGACAATATTTGTGACGCATAAACATGTGGATCATATACTCGGCGCGGTGTGGATGATCCGCATGATATGCCAGCATATGAAAAAAGGTTCGTATGAAGGCGAAGCCGTTATATACGGACATGACGAGGTCATCGCTTTACTTAGGGAGATGGCAATGCAACTTCTTAATAAGAAGGAGACAGTATATATTGGTGACAGACTTCATCTGGTTGAGGTGAATGACGGCGATACGAAAGAGATAATGGGCAAAAAGGTCACATTTTTTGATACTGGTTCAACTAAGACAAAGCAATTTGGATTCTGTATGGATATGGGTGATGGCGCGAAAATTACGTGCTGCGGAGACGAGCCTTACAATGATTGTGAGGAGAAGTATGCGAGAGGCAGCAAATGGCTGCTCCATGAGGCATTCTGCCTGTATTCCGAGGCGGATATATTTGATCCATACGAGAAACATCACTCAACAGTCAAGGATGCCTGTGAACTTGCAGAAAAGATTGAAGTTCAGAATCTGTTGCTATATCATACAGAGGATAAAAATATAACACATAGAAAAGAATTGTACGTGGCAGAGGGCAAAAGGTATTATAGTGGCAACCTGCATGTGCCAGATGATTTGGAGAAAATAAGATTTTAGAGATGTGGAGGAAAGAATATAGTCAAAAAGGAATATAGTCAAAATCTGAGAGAAATTAGAAGATGAATGACTTTCTTGAACAATAGAATTGTTTGAAAATTCAGGCAACTAGAAAAGAGTTTGCTAAAGATAGGCGATAAAAAGGAGAGATCGAAATGTACAATCCAATAAAAGAACTGACTAAGCGGGAATGGCTTATCTGGCTGAGTTCCCTGGCTATAGTGCTGGTGTCGAATCTTCTTACTGCAGATCTGGACATACTCACACTTGCGGCGGCACTCATAGGCGTGACATCGCTTGTATTTGCGGCAAAGGGAAATGTGTGGGCGCAGATATTGATGGTCGTATTCAGCATATTATACGGTATCATATCCTTCAGGTCCCGTTATTGGGGTGAGATGATAACCTATCTCGGGATGACGATGCCGATGGCGGTGTGGTCCGCCATAACGTGGTTCAAGAATCCGTCGGAGGGCAACAGCAGTGAGGTTGCCATACAGAAACTGACAAGAAGACATGTGATATGGCTCACTGTCAGCACAGTGCTTGTAACGGTTGTATTCTACTATATACTCATGATACTTGACACGCCGAATATAGTGTTCAGCACAATATCCATAGTCACAAGTTTCCTGGCGGCTGCGCTCACCATGCTGAGATCGTCATACTATGCGGTGGGATATGCAGCAAATGATGTAGTACTCATAGTATTATGGGTTCTCGCATCTTTTGAGAATCCGGCATATATTCCTGTAGTTGTAAACTTCGTCATATTCTTTGTGAACGACATGTATGGATTTGTGAGCTGGAAAAAGAGAGAAGTGAGGCAGGTTGTGGATATGTAGCAGATAAAGGAGGTGCAATTTGCAACATAAATAGACAGTAGTACAATGTTTAAAGTGCTGACAGCTATATGCCCATAACTGTCAGCACCATAATCTGATTATTATTGCTGAATATCGGCAATATACACTGTTTTGATGTATACATAGTGCGCTGCCAGACAGAACGATATAATAATAAATAGAACATAAGTGAAATCTTATCATAATAGGAGGACGCATAGATGAATATAAACATAAGGGAGTACATGACAGCGGATGCAGCTGCAGCATCAGAGATATGGAACCAGGTTGTGGATGATGGCGTGGCATTTCCACAGGAAGAAGGCCTGTCTCCGGAAGAGGGCGATGCATTTTTCAAAGAGCAGACATATACCGGTATCGCCGAGAACGCAGAGAGTGGTGAGGTGGTAGGACTCTACATACTTCATCCGAACAACGTGGGAAGATGCGGACATATATGTAACGCCAGCTATGCCGTGAGACGCGATATCCGCGGTGAGCATATAGGAGAAAAGCTTGTGCTTGACTGTATCTCCATGGCAAAGAAGAAAGGTTTTGGAGTGCTCCAGTTCAATGCCGTAGTAGCATCAAATGTACATGCACTCCATCTGTATAAAAGGATTGGTTTTACTCCGCTGGGCGTTATCCCGGGAGGCTTCAGAATGCCGGATGGACATTACGAGGATATCATTCCGCACTATTATGACCTTAGAAAAGATGCAGATCAGTAATGAGTTGTAGCATATGGTGTAACATCACAGAAAAATATGTTGATGTTACGATCTGACAGCGGTATACTTGTTGTCAGAGAATTGGATAGTATATGGGGAGCTGGCGAGTTAGCCGGCTGAGAGGAGGCTGAACGCTTCGACCCACAACCTGATGCGGATAATGCCGCCGTAGGGATACGTTTGATACATACATAATGATGTAAGTAATAAAGAAGAGACGCATTCCTGTGTCTCTTTTTATTTTCATAAGGAGGGGCCCACGTAAGTGGGAGGATTCCTTGTGAAGTACGCAGACGCCGCGCGTAAGCGCCTTTCATGCGTCTGCTCCTTTATAAGGAGGGACCCACGTAAGTGGGAGGATTCCTTGTGAAGAGTGGAAGCGCACTGATGTGCGCGCAGGTCATCAAGCGGTGCTTGACGACATATTACGCAGACGCCGCGCGAAGCGCCTTTCATGCGTCTGCTCCTTTATAAGGAATAATCTACATGAGTGGGATATTCCTTAAGTGGCTGATTGGGGGCACCACCTTCCGCCACTATAAAAGTGTAAGAGAAACAAATATTAGATCTGGAACAGATTTATAAAGCCGGATCAGATTGGAGGAACAGATGAGAAATTACACAACACAGATGGACGCAGCAAGAAAAGGCATAGTAACTCCTGAGATCGAGAAAGTTGCCGAGAAAGAGCATATGTCCACTGAGGCGCTGATGAAACTGGTAGGAGAGGGCAAGGTAGCGATACCTGCCAACAAGAAGCACACATGCTTAAACCCAGAGGGAGTTGGAAGCATGCTGAGGACCAAGATCAATGTCAATCTTGGCGTGTCAAGAGACTGCAAGGATTATGGTATCGAGATGCAGAAGGTTATGAGTGCTGTCGAGATGGGAGCAGAGGCGATCATGGATCTGTCAAGCCACGGCAATACACAGCCGTTCAGACAGAAGCTCACTTCAGAGTGTCCGGCTATGATAGGAACTGTGCCGGTATATGACAGCGTTATACACTATCAGAGAGACCTTGCGACACTGACAGCACAGGATTTCATCGATGTGGTACGTCTTCATGCGGAGGATGGAGTTGATTTTGTGACTCTCCACTGCGGAATAACAAGAAAGACAATCGAACAGATCAAGAAACATAAGAGAAAGATGAATATAGTCAGCCGTGGCGGCAGTCTTGTATTTGCATGGATGACCATGACAGGCAATGAGAATCCGTTCTACGAGTATTTTGACCAGATCCTTGATATATGCGAGGAATACGATGTGACGGTATCACTTGGAGATGCATGTCGTCCGGGATGTCTTGCGGACGCAACGGATGTATGTCAGATAGAGGAGCTTGTCAGACTTGGAGAGCTGACAAAGCGCGCGTGGGATCATAATGTACAGGTTATGGTTGAGGGCCCTGGTCATGTGCCACTCAATCAGATTGCAGCCAACATGGAAGTTCAGAAGACACTCTGTATGGGCGCACCATTCTACGTACTTGGACCTCTTGTCACAGATATAGCACCGGGATACGATCACATCACAAGTGCCATAGGCGGAGCGGTCGCAGCCATGAACGGCGCAGCATTCCTCTGTTACGTAACACCAGCAGAGCACCTTGCCCTGCCAAATGTAGACGATGTTAAGCAGGGAATCGTAGCCTCCAAGATAGCAGCCCATGCGGCAGATATAGCAAAGGGGATACCTGGAGCGAGGGATATAGATGACAAGATGGCGGATGCGAGACGTGTCCTCGACTGGGATACACAGTTTGCATGTGCCATAGATCCTGAGACCGCAAAGGAGATCAGGGACAGCAGAAAGCCTGATGACGAGTACAGCGACACGTGCAGTATGTGCGGCAAGTTCTGTGCTGTCAGATCAATGAACAAGGCGTTGTCAGGGGAATACATAGATATACTGTAATTACCAAGAAACTTAAAATATAAAAAGATTCGGCAGTATATGTCCATCTCGGCATGTACTGTCGTTTTTATATGCATAACATGATAGAAAATATATGGGAATAAGTACAAAAAACGGGTGTTCAGCCGAAAATGTTTACTATTTTGCCTATTGTAATGCCGGGTGAACGAGTTTAGAATAAAACCGAAAACAGGAGTAAATTATAGAAAAGAAGGGAAAAAAGTGAACAAAGATCTTACTGTGGGAAGGCCAGAATCAGTGTTATGGAGATTCTGCCTGCCACTTTTCGGAAGTGTGATATTTCAGCAGCTCTATAACATAGCGGACAGCTTTGTGGCGGGGCAGTTCATAGGAGAAAATGCTCTGGCGGCGGTCGGCAACAGCTATGAGATAACACTTATTTTCATAGCATTTGCATTTGGATGCAATATAGGCTGTTCGGTCATAGTATCCCAGCTGTTCGGGGCAAAGAAATACAGCGAGATGAAGACTGCGGTCTGGACTACTCTCATAGCAAGCGCGGTACTTGTGGCGGTTCTCATGCTGGTTGGATTCCTGCTTGGAGAGAGACTGCTGGCACTTATTGATACCCCGGATGAGCTGATGAGAGATTCGCTTACTTATCTGAACATATACATATTGGGCGTGCCATTTTTGTTCTTCTACAACATAGCGACAGGAATATTCTCTGCGCTGGGCGACTCGAGAACACCGTTCATATTCCTTGCCATCTCATCGGTGTCCAATATAGCCGTTGATATACTGTTTGTAAAGACATTTGAGATGGGGGTAAATGGAGTTGCGTGGGCTACATTCATCTGTCAGGGCGTGAGCGCTGTACTTGCGATAATAGTTGTGTTCAGACGCCTGACAGCAGTTCGCACTGAGGGGAAGGTCCGTGTATTTTCGGGAAGCATGCTGGGCAAGATAGCAGTCATAGCCATACCGAGCATACTTCAGCAGAGCTTTATCTCAGTTGGAAATATAATTATTCAGAGCGTCATCAATGGATTTGGAGCCTCTGTCATAGCGGGCTATGCGGCGGCTGTAAAGCTCAACAATCTCGTCATAACGTCATTTACAACACTTGGAAATGGAATATCCAACTATACCGCACAGAATCTTGGCGCGGGTAAGATCGACAGGATAGGACAGGGACTTAAAGCTGGAATAAAACTCATATGGGGACTATGCATACCATTTGCGGTTTTGTACTTCTTCTTTGGCCGTTATGGCATGTATCCATTTATGGAGAACAGGACAGGACTTGCCCTTGACACGGGAGTCACGTATCTCAGGATACTGGCGCCGTTCTACTTTGTAGTATCGGCAAAACTTGTAGCTGATGGAATACTAAGGGGAACAGGCATGATGGGCAGGTTCATGACATCTACGTTTACGGATCTGATACTCAGAGTGGTGCTGGCGATAGTGCTGTCAAGAGTTATAGGCTCCGCCACAGGAATATGGCTGGCCTGGCCGATAGGCTGGACTATAGCAACAGTCATGTCACTGTTATTCTGTGTGAATGGTATTAAGAAGCTGAAAAGAGAAAAAACAGGGAGGATAGAATAGATGACAGATAAAATGACTCAGAAGAGCCATGAAGATATGAGTAAAGAAATAAACAAAGATGGTGTGGCGGTGCGTACACGGGGATATCATATATGGAGAGTTATATTCTGTATAATAGGCGTGCTGGGAATGCTGATGTTCATATATCCGGTGTTCAGAGGTTGCCGTGTGAATATAGGAACCCTGCTGGGAACAGGCGTGTTTGCACTTCTCACATTGTATGGAGTATTCAGGGCAAAGATAGACAAATCTGTCAGAAAGCTTTGGAATAAAAAAGCAGGAAAGATATGCTTAAGTTTCGTGCTTGCACTTGTCACTGCTGCGCTTGCCCTTGTTGTGGTCATCACTTATCACATGGTCTATGCGGCTCATGTAAAGCCTAAACAGGATGCCACAGTCGTAGTGCTCGGATGCGCAGTTAGAGGCGGTGGACCAAGCCTTATGCTGAGGGAGAGACTTATAGCAGCACAGGATTATCTTGATGAGACCCCGGAGGCTGTATGTGTTGTGTCCGGTGGACAGGGCGCAGATGAGAGCATGTCGGAAGCTCAGTGCATGTATGAATACCTTACAGAGCACGGAATTGCTCCGGAGAGAATATATATGGAAGACAAGTCCACGTCCACAAGGGAGAACATAAAGTTTTCGGCTGAGATCATCAGACAGAACGGACTGCCGGACAAGATGAATATAGTGACAAATGAATTCCACGAGTACAGGGCAAAGCGTATAGCGGACAAACAGGGCATAGAAACGGGCTCCATAGCCGGAAGCACTGCATGGTGGCTGCTTCCGACATACTATGTCAGGGAGATGGCAGGCATACTGTATGAGTGGATCAGTGGCTGATACGTGGACAGGTGCGCTGCGAGGCGGACAAAGTGAATACAATGATCCGCCGGACACCCATGCAGGTATATTTGGTCGAAATGCACAGATAACCTTGAAAAAACCTTGTAATATTTCTTGAAAAATGCATGTAAAAACGTACTTCTAAATAGAAGAAATTATGTTATAATGGCTCTGTATGATACAAATACAGTATCCAGTTAAAAGGAGAATGAGATGAACAAATTAGAACTTCAGAAAAAAGCTGTAGAAGTTCGCAAGGGCATTGTTACAGGTGTATACAATGCAAAGAGCGGACATCCAGGCGGCTCATTATCAGCAGCAGACCTGTTTACTTATCTTTATTTCGAGGAGATGAATGTGGATCCTAAGAATCCTGAGGACGAGAATCGTGACAGATTCGTGCTCTCAAAGGGACACACAGCTCCGGGCTACTACGCAGCACTTGCGTTAAAAGGCTTTTTCCCAATAGAAGACTTAAAGACACTCAGACATGTTGGATCTTACCTTCAGGGACATCCTGACAAGAAGCACACTCCAGGAGTGGATATGTCATCAGGATCACTGGGACAGGGACTTTCAGTTGCAGTAGGTATGGCACTTGCAGCCAAGATGCAGGGCAAGGATTACAGAACATACTGTCTCTGCGGTGATGGAGAGATCCAGGAGGGACAGATATGGGAGGCAGCTATGTTCGCAGGACATAGAAAGCTTGACAATCTGTGCGTTATAGTAGATAACAACAATCTTCAGATTGACGGAACGGTTGAGGATGTATGTTCACCATATCCTATAGATGAGAAGTTCAAGGCATTCAACTTCCATGTAATCAATATCAATGGCAATGACTTTGACGAGATCGACAGGGCATTTGCTGAGGCAAAGTCCCACAAGGGTGAGCCTACAGCGATCATCGCCCACACGATCAAGGGCAAGGGTGTATCATTCATGGAGGACAAGGCCGGCTGGCATGGAAAGGCTCCAAATGAAGAAGAGTATAAGATCGCCATGGAAGAACTTGAGAAGGAGGCTGCAGCATTATGATAGAGAATAAAGCAATCGCAACCAGAGAGAGCTATGGCAATGCCTTAGTAGAGATCGCAAATGAGCATGATGATCTTGTTGTTTTAGATGCAGACCTTGCAGAGGCAACCAAGACAGTTATTTTTAAGAAAGCTTATCCTGAGCGACACGTTGACTGTGGCATCGCGGAGGCGAACATGGCAGGAATAGCTGCCGGAATGTCAACATGCGGATACGTTCCATTTATGAGTTCATTTGCAATGTTCGCTGCAGGACGTGCATTTGAGCAGGTGAGAAATACTATCGGATATCCACATCTGAATGTGAAGATCGGTGCAACCCACGCAGGAATCTCAGTAGGTGAGGATGGAGCAACACATCAGTGCTGTGAGGATATCGCACTCATGAGAGAGATCCCGGGCATGGTTGTCATTAACCCATGTGACGATGTAGAGGCCAGAGCAGCAGTCAAGGCTGCATATGAGTATGTTGGACCTGTATATCTCAGATTTGGAAGACTGGCAGTTCCAGTACTCAATGATGAGAGCACATATAAGTTTGAGATTGGCAAAGGGGTTAAGCTCAAGGACGGCAAGGACATATCTATCATAGCTACAGGACTTTGTGTATCTGAGGCTGTGAAGGCTGTGGATATGCTCGCTGCTGACGGTATAGATGCTGAACTCATCAACATCCACACTATCAAGCCTATCGATGAGGATATCATCGCTGAGACAGCTCAGAAGACAGGAAGAGTGTTCACAGTTGAGGAGCACTCCATTATAGGCGGTCTCGGAAGTGCTGTTGCAGAGGTGCTTGCTGAGAAGTGTCCTACAAAGCTGACAAGGATCGGTGTGAGAGATACATTCGGTGAGTCAGGCCCTGCAAAGGAACTGCTTCACAAGTATGAGCTTGATGCCGAGGGTATCTACAAGCAGATCAAGGCTGCACTGTAATCCTAATGTGATCATTTGGAGACATAACAGAGAACACAAGATAAATAGCTGATACTAAATATCTGTGAAAGATATAGAGAGTTATATACAGATGGGGGAGCCTGCCGGTGGCAGGCTCTTTCCATATATACATATGAACTGTCAGATGGGCGGTAGACACTGCAGACATCCGGCAGATTCTGTGATTTACATACACAAGGGCTGAAGACCAGATGAAACTGGGAACTTTACAGAAAAGAGGTAGGAATCATATGGGCAGAGAGTATGTAGAGGAGCTTAAGAACCGCGTGCTGAATGGTGGAGCGGAGATCACATATGATGAGGCTCTAAAGCTGGCACATGAGGATCTGGATATACTGGCGGCTTCAGCAAATGAGATAAGAGAGCATTTCTGCGGAGACCGGTGCGATGTGTGTTCGGTCATAAGCGTGAAGGAGGGCAGATGCACAGAGAACTGTAGATACTGTGCACAGTCCAGGATAGCGAAGAAGGATATACCAGAGATAAATCTGCTTGGTAATGAAGCGGTTACTGAGGGTGCATCGATTGACTATGACAAGGGAAGCTTCAGGTACTGCCTTGTGGCTGAGGGCAGGAGACTTTCAAAGCGGGAGGTTGAGCTTGCTGAGGAAACGGTCAAGGATATACACGACAATGTGGATATCAACATATGCGCGTCATTTGGATTGCTGGATCAGGAGGACTTTACGAAGCTTAAGGGTGCGGGACTTACAATGATACACAATAACCTTGAGACATCACCTGCATATTTTCCGGAGGTGTGCACCAGTCACACCCAGGAACAGAAGAAGGCGACAATACGCGCTGCAAAGGCTGCGGGACTCAGGGTGTGCAGTGGCAGTCTGTTCGGTATGGGCGAGACACTTGAGGACAGGGTGGCACTTGCATTTGAACTCAGAGAGCTTGGCGTGGATTCGGTTCCGATGAACCTCCTCAATCCGAGGGAGGGAACGCCGTTCTATGACAAGACACCTCTCACTGAGGAGGAGTACGTCAGAACGATAGCAGTATACAGATTTGTCATGCCCCAAGTCATGATAAGGCTTGCGGCTGGAAGAGGAAGATATGAGGACAACGGCGAGGCTGCACTTGCAGCCGGGGCAAATGCGGTCATAAGCGGTGACTTCCTGACCACCGATGGCACATCATTTGACCTTGACTTTGACATGATAAGAAGAAAAGGATTTGTCACGGACAGAAAACATTCATAGACATTAGTGGGCGCTCCGTGCGCAAAGCAATTGGATGAGAAGGATTAACTGCACGCAAATAAGAGAATATAACAGGCAGAATAAGTTTTAGAAGGAGAATTATATGAAGATTTATGACAGGATCATGGGACTTGGAACAAAGATGACAGACATGGATGCATCCACATATCAGGGCGCGTTCATAGGCAAGATATCCTACACGGTGGACAGAGAGAAGGCGGAAGCTGCTGACAGCATCACATATGAGTATGGCGATGTGAAGGAGAATGCTTTCATGTACATACTATCAATACTTGGTAAAGTAGATGGAGAGGAGTCTCCTGTTGAGAAGATGACCATCACACTCGTAAAGGCGTCTGACAAGGAGAAGGATATCAAGAGAGTGGAGAAGGCTGAGTATGAGGATGAGAAGCCGTTCCACACATTTACAAAGGAAGAGGTATATGCATTCAGCAAGGAGACAGGAGACGAGAATAAGATCCACCTCACAGACCATCCTGTAGTTCAGGGAATGTTGCTCCTCCGCACAGCAGCATGTGCACACGAGGACCTGAAGAGACTTGACGTTAAGTTTGTAGAGCCTTCATACGCAGAGGAAGAGCTCATGTGGGGCAGCAATGGCAGAGAGCTTGTGCTTTATGCAGATGGCTATGTAAAGGCTTCATTCAAGGTTGTGAAATAGTTTCCGCTAACAGACGATCATTATGATAGATACAAAATAGGCGTCATACCTGATCAGGTATGATGCCTATTTTGTTGTTTGAATTCAGACTAGTTTATTCTTATGAAATCGGATCTTACATATCCGGTGTATTTCTTTGAGCCCTTGGTGTAAGTGATCTTATACCACGCATTCTTGCCGGAATATTTGCAGCCGCTGATCTTGACCTTTGATCCTCTGGCAAGTTCCCGGATGATACGTTTGTTGGTTCCTGCCCCTGCCCTGAGACGGACCTGGCTGTCAATGACTGTTCCGCTCAATGAGCTGGCTTTTGCGGGAGCTTTTGAAATGTCGCCATATACTATCGAACCATTGACATTCTTATATGCAAGAATCCTGTAGCCGAAGCCACTCTTCAAAGCAGGAAGTATACAACTGGTTGTTTTGTAAGAGGATATTTTCTTTACTCTTGTGTATTTGTTATGGGCAATATCATATTTGTATATAATGTAGCCGGATACATTTGAAAGCTTCTGCCAGTGCAGACAGCGATACGAACCGAGAGGAGTATACTTAAATGAAGATGTAAAGGTTCGTGGCTTTGTACATTTGCTGAACTCCAGGCGGTTGCTGTACATAATCACACCGTTGTATTCATAATACGCCCTCACGCCGAATTTGTATGTTGTGGCGGGAGAAAGTCCGGTAAAGTTATAACTTCTGGATTTATCGCCTATGCATCTTGCAATTCTGTCATATTTACCAGTGGACGTGTTGTATTTGTACACGAAATAGCCTGTGACTCCGGAAATCTTGCTCCAGCGGACATTAATGGAACTTGAAGTCCTGTCTGCTATTGCGGCCTGGGTAGGCATGTCCGGGGCGGTATCGAAGATTGGAGGTTCAGGATCTGTCGATGCAGTTACAGCCTCTGCATAGGTGGCGGTGCAGCTATATTCTTGCGAGTAAGCTCCGTATACAGTGCCGGTATTTAATTTATGGTATCCGCGCACCATGTAGGTATATTTTTTACCGCTGGTGAGACCGTTATCAGTGTAGGTCAGAGTTCCAGCCCCCTTTGTTGTTCCGATCGACACATATTTTCCTTCGGCCTCATCGTAACGAACTATTTGATAACCATATACCTCCGGAACCTTATTCCATGTGAGGGTTATGGATGAGTTGGTCGATGACTTAAATGTGAGTTCTGTAGGTGCTGCCGGTGTATTTACATATTTGAAATCGAGATCCGTCGGATAGCTTATTCCGGCGACGGTTCCGTTGTCATCGTACTGCCAATATGAATGAGTGGCGGTCAGCGTGTCTGAATCGTTGTACTGCGCATTCCATATCGGGTATTTGTTGTTTATACTGGTGATCTTCATGTCATCGGTTATAACACTTTTGCTCGCATACAGCATGCCCACGTAGCCGCTTGCTTCCACTGTACTGCAAAAAGTGTTGATGACCGTGGTGGCAGCACTTTTGGACAGGTGCGCATTGTAGAGCCTGCCGGTCAGTCCACCCTCCCATGCGTATTCGTAGTCCATGACGATGGGAAGTGTCAGGTTGTAAGAGGATACGATGTTCAAGGTGTATGCCGCCTCCTGCCTGGCCTCGGCGGCGTTTATGGCCTGAGAGTAGAAGTACGCTCCGACATCAATCCCTGCCGCAGTTGCATTCTTGACATTCTCAGCAAATTTGGAGTCGACGAAATATGCACCTGAGCCATAGTACCTTCCTCCAGCCCTGATAAAGGCAAATGTAACGCCGCTGGATTTTACCTTTCTCCAGTTGATGGAACCGTTCCACTCCGATACATCTATCCCCTTCATGACAGTGGAGTTCTTGAACTGGGATGCGTGTGTATATGTTGTCGATGAGAGCGTGGCAACACCATAAGGATTAGCGCTGTCTGACTGCTTTTGCAACTGCCTTATCGTCTCAGGATCGTTGCCGTAAAGACTATATATGTGGTCGATCTCGGCATCGCTCAACTGAGTGTAGTCAAAGTTACCTTCATCCACAACCTCCTGGACCTCAGATCTGGTCGATGATGTTGAGATGGTGGAGGTGTCAGCCGCGTATACTGTGGCAGAGTCGAAGATATTATCTGCCGCAGTCAGTATAAATATTCCAAGGGAAATAATAAAAAGTTGTTTAGATAATCGTTTTATTCTCATGTAAGCCTCCTAATACAAATGTTACGATTATATTACAAAAAGATTATTAAAATATTATTAATAAAAGGCCTGCATGAGAAAAATATTGAGAAAAAATATAAAAAAAATAGGGAAAAGCAGGAGATACATAGTATGTATGCTTTTCCCTATTTTAATTGTATAAGAATCAGAATTACTTGACACGTATGAAATCAGATCTTATATAGCCCGTATATTTTCTGGAGCCTCTGGTGTATGTGACCTTATACCAGATATATCTTCCAGACTTTGCGTAGCCGGAGATCTTGACCTTTGAACCCCTTGCAAGCGTTCTGACTACTCTGCTGTTTGTTCCGGCTTTTGCACGGAGGTTTACGCTGCTGTCAGTGATCGTTCCGGTAAGAGATGTATTCTTGATCGGTGCTTTTGAAATTGCACCGTAGTATATCTTGCCGTTGTACTTCATGTAAGCAAGAACACGGTAACCGTAGCCTCTTCTGAGGTTAGGAACAAAACAGAAATTTGTCTTGTTGGATGTTATCTTCTTAACTCTTGTGTATTTGTTTGCCTTCTGATCATACTTGTATACGATGTAGCCGTCAGCGTATGACAGCTTTGACCACTGGAGGAATCTCTGCGATCCAAGTGGTGTGTATTTGAAGGATGACGTAAAGGTTGCCGGGAGAGTGCAGGAGCTGAAATCCTTGCGGTCACTGAAGCCTGTGAATCCATTCCGCTCTGTGTATGCTCTCACTCCAAATTTGTATTCTGTTCCGGCTTTAAGTCCTGTAAATGTGTATGTTCTGTTGCTGCTTCCGCTGATACGTGCCACCTGCTCAAATGACTTGCTGGACGTATTATATTTGTATACCGTGTAGCCCGTGGCATCAGATATCTGTGTCCATCTTATGGTCACGGAATTGGCTGTCCTTGATGCGGTTGCGATCTGGGAAGGAACAGCAGGTCCGGTAAATCCGCTCACTGCGCTGGCTGTCTCTGTGTAGTGGTATGTTCCATTTTTCTTGTAATATGCACATACCGTGTAGCTGTACTCAGTTGAATGAGGAAGTCCCTTGTGTGTGTATGTGTCAGTAGACTTGGAAGAGATCTTTGCAAGCCTTGTCCAAGTAGCATTGGATGGCTCCCATACATATACGATGTATCCGTCAACATTTTCCTGCTTATTCCACTTCAGTGTAAGTGAGCTTGTGTAGGCTGAAGTGATCTTGAGCCCTGTAACCTCGCCTGGGTCGGTGGTTATGGCCTTGGCATCTGACAGAACGTGCCAGATGGTGTTGGTATCAGTTGTTGTGTATGCGCGTACCTTGTAGTTATATTTTGTGCCAGGATTGAGCTGGCTGTCGGTAACCTCGCAGTCGTCAGGAGAATTGGTCGTGGCAATCGTCTCGTAGCTGCCTGATGAACCGTTGCTTCTGTATACTCTGTATCCTGTTGCTGCAGGGATAGGTGACCATGAAAGTTTTACAGATGTAGGCGCTGTAACTGCAGCCGCAAAGTTCTCTATGGTATCAGCTATTGTAATGCCGGTACACTCTGCTGAGTAGGTTCCGTAGATGGCTCCTGAGCTCAATTTGTAATATCCGCGTACCTTGTATGTATACTTTTTACCGTCCTGAAGATTCTTATCTGTAAATGTAGTCGTTCCGGCACCCTTGGCAATTCCCACGGAGACGTATTTATCTTCGGAGCTGTCGTAACGTACTATCTGGTAAGCATAGACCTCAGGGATCTTCGTCCATGTCAGTGTGATAGTGGAGTCTGTGCACGCTGACTGTGTCAGAGATGAAGGCGCGGCAGGAGATTTGACATATCTGAAATTCATATCAGTTGCATTGCTGATTCCTGACACCTTGCCGACGTCGCTGTACTGCCAGTATGAATGTTTCACTGTGAGAGTGTCCGTGTCGTTGTACTGGGCATTCCATATAGGATATGACTGTGCGATCGAAGATGCGTTCATGTCGTCTGTGATGACAGTCTTGCTGGCGTAGATCATGCCTACGTAGCCCTTTGATTCAACTGCCGCACAGAATGCTTTTATGACATGTGTAGCTGCACTCTTGGAAAGGTGGGCGTTGTACAGACGACCGCTCAGACCTCCATCTTCCCATGCGTATTCATAATCCATGACAACGGGATAAGTTATGTTGTAGCCTGAGATCAGGTCGGTAGTGTATTTGGCTTCTGTCTTGGCCTCCGATGTGCTGATGGCCTGTGAGTAGAAGTACACACCCACGTCAACACCTGCATTCAGTGCATTTTTGATATTATCCTTGTATGTAGAATCGATGAAATATTTTCCTGAACCGTAGTAGCGTCCGCCCACACGTATGAATGCGTAGGATATTCCTGCGGCTTTAACCTTTTTCCAGTTGATGTTGTCGCCGTTCCACTCGGATACGTCTATGCCCTTGATGACTTTGTAGCCATCGAACATGGAAGAGTGGGTATATCTGGCACTCAGCGTAGCTATATCGCCGGTGGCGTTGTAATCGGATTGACGCTGGAGCTGTTTGATGGTTTCGGGATCGTTATTATACAACTCGTATATGTGATCGATCTCTGTACCGTCCAGCTCTGTGTAGTCGAAGTTTCCATCGTCCACCACCTGCTGTACATCCTCCCTCGTTGATGTAACGCTTATGTCGGACATGTCTGCGGCATAGGCTGTTTCGGGCACGTTGCCGGCAAATGCGAATACACTTATACCCAGAGCAGCGCCCAGAATTATCCTGGTAAATTTTCTGATAATCATGAATTCCTCCCGTTTTGTAAAAAGTTTTGAGCACAGTTTACATAATATAATGTACGCTATGAAAAGTCAATAAAACTGCACTGATTTGTTACGAATATATTACAAAATGCTTATTAAAATCCAGCTAAAACATAAAGCCTGAATGAAAAACAAGAAAAAAGTCGGTAAAGGTTGATGTTTTTCATATTAAATACATAAAGTCTATGTTATAATTAGCAGGCATATGAAATTTGGAGGACAATAACTGTTGGATGATAAAAAAAGAGTTGGATTTTTAGGCGCGTTGAAGAACATGTTCGTAGGTGTCGCAAAACCGGAAGCTTATTACAGAAATGGACGATTTGGACGGATGTCATCGGCGATGCTGATAACATTTATCATGAGCACACTGACTTATCTGGTGATATTCTTTATTCCATATAACCAGTTGTTTGGCGGCGGAAGGTTTGCGGACAGGATAGACCGGAATATGGAGGATTTTTCACTGACCGGAGATGGCTTTTACTACGATGGGACATTCGACTGGTCGGATGATGAGAACATGTCCTACATAAAGATCGACACATCGAAGACGAAAGTGGATGAAGCTGTTGCAAGAGACCTTGCTGCAGACGGCGGGTATCGTACCGTATTCATCATATCAGCGGATGAGATACTCACATATAACTCAGGAAGAACACAGATCATAAGATGTAAGGATATATATGAATCCCTGAATGAGACATATGGATTCAAGGCTGTTACAAAGCAGGATGTGATCGATCTCATAAATAAGCTCGACACACCAGTGCTTGTGCTTGCATGGGTATTGCAGATAATTGTTGGATTTGTGCTCACGTTGTTCTGGTCACTGCTCATAACGGTAGCGGGACTGATAGCGGCATCCATGAAGAAGATCGAGGTATCATTTGGCACTATTTACAAATCTGCCATATATATAAGGTTATTATGGTATTTCCTCATGATGGTCATTGCAACATACATATGGCCGGCGAAGAGAACGATGGGGATGCTGGCGCTTTTCATATCTGTGATATACATATTTGCCGCTGTATCACAGTATCATAAGAATAACCCGGATGACGATTCACAGGAAGATCCGGCACAGGTAGAACAGAATGATCTGGCGCAGGAATTTTCCCAGTATGAGCAAAGGTAAATAATTATAGAAGACACATTCAAATACAATATATAAAACAGTAGGAGGAGTATTCATATGAATTTGAGAAAGACAAAGATAATTTGTACATTGGGACCGGCGACGGACGATGATGAGGTGCTCAGAAAGCTCATGATCGAGGGGATGGATGTTGCCAGATTCAATTTTTCTCATGGTGATCATGCCCAGCACAGGAAGAACAAGGACAGAGTGGAGAAGCTTCGTGAGGAGCTTGGACTTCCGGTTGCAACACTGCTTGATACTAAGGGCCCGGAGATAAGAGTTGGGGACTTCAAGGAGGGCAAGGTTGAACTCGTAGAAGGACAGACATTTACACTGACGACAGAGGATGTGGTGGGCGACCAGGCAAAGGTATCCATTACATACAAGAATCTTGTGAACGATGTCAAGCCGGGAGATACCATACTCATCGATGACGGCCTTATAAATATGAAGATAGAGAAGGTTACTGATAAAGATATCGTGTGCCGCGTGGAGAATGGCGGACCTGTATCAAACCACAAGGGTGTAAATGTTCCAAGAGTTAACCTCACCATGCCATACATAAGCGATGTAGACAGGGCGGATATAATCTTTGGTATTGAGAATGATTTCGATTTCATCGCTGCATCATTTGTAAGATCAGCCGACGATATACTTGAGATCAGGAAGATCCTTGACGAGTATGAGTGTGACAATATCAATATCATCGCCAAGATTGAGAATATGCAGGGCGTTGACAATATAGACGACATAATCAGAGTGTCCGATGGAATCATGGTCGCAAGAGGAGATATGGGTGTTGAGATACCTCTTGAGGATGTGCCTATCATCCAGAAGATGATCATCAAGAAGGTATACAATGCGGACAAGCAGGTCATAACAGCTACACAGATGCTTGACTCCATGATGATACATCCAAGACCTACCAGAGCAGAGGCGACAGATGTTGCAAATGCCATATATGACGGAACAAGTGCAATCATGCTCTCAGGAGAGACCGCAGCGGGCAAGTATCCGGTTGAGGCTCTTCACACCATGAAGACCATCGCAGAGAGAGCAGAGCGAGACATAGATTACAACAAGAGATTCTTCAACAGGGATGCGGTGCAGAATCCTGATATAACGAGTGCTATATCACATGCGACATGTACAACGGCCATAGACCTTGCAGCGGCAGCCATCATCACTGTTACCAAGTCAGGAAAGACAGCGAGAATGCTCTCAAAGTACAGACCAAAATGTCCGATCATCGGATGTACCCCTGTTAAGAAGGTTGCCAGACAGATCAATCTTTCATGGGGAGTTCAGCCTCTTCTTATAGGTGAGGAGAACAACACTGACGATCTCTTCGAGCATGCTGTTGATGCGGCAAAGAAGCACGGCTATGTTAAAGACGGTGAGGTGACTGTAATCACCGCCGGAGTCCCACTTGGCGTGACCGGCACGACAAACCTGATAAAGGTACACGTTGTAGGACATATCCTTGTAAAGGGCTTCTCTATAAATGAGAGATCTGCAACCGCACCGCTCTGTGTATGCGAGTCAGAGGATGAGCTCATCAAGAACTATAAGGATGGAGACATAATCGTCATAAATGAGACCAGCAACAGGATCATGGATCAGCTCAAGACTGCATCTGCGATCGTGTGTGAGAAGAACGGTGGCAATTCACATGCTGCCATAGTCGGACTCAGCCGTGACATACCTGTTATCCTGGGTGCACAGAACGCGACCAAGATACTTAAGTCTGGCGCTATAGTTACTGTAAATGGCGAGGATGGAGTTGTAATTTCAAACTAGTATATGTAACAAATATGTAACAAAAAATAAATACAAACGTATAAAACAACGCCTCCTGTGTTGACAAATGTAATCATTATTGCTATACTACAATAGATTTGTAACAAAGATGTAATAATTGTTGCGTTAAGATCAGCACAGGAGGTTTTTTATAATGTCTAAAGCAAAGTCATTTAAGAAGACTATAGTTGTTGCTGCAGCGGCAGGAATGATGATCACCACTTCCATAGGAACGGTGAGCGCGGGACAGATATACAGCGATTCAACTGTAGGTATTTCATCTGCATTTGACAGATATGCTAACACCCTTGCGGGAAATGATAAAAACGCAGGCGATGCTGCAAAGGCGGCAACGTCCACAGATGCACAGAAGACTACAGCATCCGTAGGAAAGAATGCTGCGGAGGCTAAGAAGGACAAGACAAGCGAAGAGAACAAGGTGAAATATCCTGATTTCAAGGATAAGTGTCTTGTTGCCACCGAGGATTATGTGAATATAAGATCGGGAGCCGGAACTGATTCAGATGTAGTTGGTATCATAGGGAACAATGGAATAGCAACCATAGAGAAGAAGGGCAAGGAGTGGACCAAGGTCACATCAGGTGACTGTACAGGATACATAAGGAATGACCTGCTTCTTTTTGGAGATGATGCGGGAGCCTATGCCGAGGCGAACTGTCCGAAGCAGGTAACTGTCAATACAGAGACACTCAACGTAAGAACAGAGGCTGATGTGAACTCCGACTGTATAACACAGGTTGGATCAGGCCAGAGCTTTGATGTCATATCACAGGATGACAAATGGGTGCAGATAGCACTTGACGACGAGACGAATGGTTATGTCAGCACTGAATTTGTAGATGATACATATGCATTTGCAACTGCCAAGTCCATGGAGCAGATCCAGGCAGAGCTTGATGCGAAGGCTGCGGAAGAAAAGGCGGCAGAGGAGCAGGCAAGACAGGAACAGGAGAGCGCAGACGAGGCAGAAGCTGAGGACGCATCAGATGACAGCCAGAGCACAGAGGATGATTCCTACACGCCAGATCAGCCGGATACAGATTCTGCAGATCAGTCATCGGATACATCAGACGACACATCATCTGACAGCAGCGATTCAGACGATTCACAGAACAATGTAGTGGCACCGAGCGGCCAGACAGGAATAGACCTTGCGAACTTTGCAACACAGTTTGTGGGTAATCCATATGTATATGGCGGATCGAGCCTTACGGATGGAGCTGACTGTTCAGGCTTTGTCATGGCTGTATACGCTCAGTTTGGATATTCACTTCCACACTCAGCGGGAGCACAGTCACAGTATGGAACAAGAGTAGACACTTCAAGTCTTGAGCCTGGAGACATACTTTTCTATGGAGACAGCTCTATAGAGCACTGCGCTATATATATCGGAGACGGAATGATAGTACATGCCAGCACAGAGGAGACCGGTATCAAGATATCCTCTGCATTCTACAGAGATCCGCTCTGTGCAGTCAGAATCATAGGACAGTAGACAAGCTGTATATAATAGGGTATAATGAATACATTGAAGCGCACATGGTATACATGTGCGCTTTTTGTGTAAAATGGCGAAAACATGACAGCGAAAATAAATAAAGTTGTCAATATGCACATAAAAATACGTCAAATATATTGAAAAAAAGACTCGTTGTGGTATAATGGTCATATCAATTTGGATCATATCCAAAAAAGAAGGAGTTGGGCATCATGAATTACATAATCAGCGGTAAGAACATTGAAGTTACAGAAGGACTTAGAAATGCAGTACAGGACAAGCTCTCAAAGCTTGAGAAGTACTTTGCGGCTGATACTGGCGCACAGGTCACATTCAGCGTTGAGAAAGATAGACAGAAGATAGAGGTAACGATTCCTATGAAGGGACATATCATCAGAGCCGAGCAGGTTAGTGATGACATGTATGTTTCGATCGATCTCGTTGTAGAGGTTATTGAGAGACAGGTTACCAAGCATCGTAAGAAGCTCATTGACAAGGAGCAGAATGTAGCATACCTGAACGATGCATTTGTCGACGAGGACGTTGAGGATGATGACGATATCAAGATCGTGAGAACTAAGAAGTTCGAAGTAAAACCTATGTATCCAGAGGATGCATGTATCCAGATGGATCTGCTTGGACATAATTTCTATGTATTCAGGAATGCAGAGTCAGATGAGGTCAATGTCGTATACAAGAGAAAGGGCGGCACATACGGAATCATCGAGCCTGAATATTAAGATCAGATATTGGCAAAAGCACGGTTAATATAAGTGCCGATGATAATTGAATATAGTATTTTAAAGGAGACTTTCGGTTATAGAAGGTCTCCTTTTTGCTTGATATAAATGTCATATGATGTTAGAATGTACCCTGAATAACGATAGCTAGGAGGTCAAAAACAACATGGGTTTGTTTGAGAAAATATTTGGAACGCACAGCGAGAAGGAATTGAAAAAGATCAATCCTATAGTTGATGCGATAGAGGCACTCGACGAGAAGATGCAGGCACTTTCAGATGAAGAGCTGAGGGGCAAGACACAAGAGTTTAAGGACAGACTTGCTGCCGGCGAGACGTTAGACGATATATTGGTAGAAGCATTTGCGGTTGTGAGAGAGGCTGCATACCGTGTACTTGGAATGAAGCATTACAGGGTACAGCTCATAGGAGGAATAGTTCTCCATCAGGGAAGAATCGCAGAGATGAGAACGGGAGAAGGAAAGACACTTGTATCAACACTTCCTGCTTATCTGAATGCCCTTGAAGGAAAGGGTGTCCATGTTGTAACTGTCAACGACTACCTGGCAAAGCGAGATGCTGAATGGATGGGGCAGGTGCATGAATTCCTCGGACTTAAGGTAGGAATCATACTCAACAGTTCCACAACAGACGAGAGACGTGAGGCGTATAACTGCGATATTACATATGTTACCAACAACGAGCTCGGTTTCGATTACCTGAGAGATAACATGGTAATCTACAAGGAGAAGCTTGTTCTGAGAGATCTTCACTACTGTGTAATCGATGAGGTGGATTCAGTTCTTATCGATGAGGCACGTACTCCTCTTATCATATCCGGTCAGAGCGGCAAGTCTACAGAGCTCTACAAGATGTGTGATTACCTTGCGAGACAGATGAAGCGAGGTGAGGGTGATGGAGAGATATCCAAGATGGATATGCTCATGAAGACAGAGATAGAGGAGGATGGAGATTTCCTTGTAAATGAGAAGGACAAGTACGTCATGCTCACTGCAAATGGTGTGAAGATGGTAGAGCAATTCTTCCATATTGACAACCTCTCAGACCCTGAGAACATGGAGATCCAGCACAATATCATCCTGGCACTCCGTGCACATAACCTCATGTTCAGAGACAGAGATTATGTGGTGAAGGATGATGAGGTACTCATCGTTGATGAGTTTACCGGACGTATCATGCCCGGACGTAGATTCTCAGATGGTCTGCATCAGGCTATAGAGGCAAAGGAGAATGTAAAGGTCAAGAGAGAGAGCAAGACTCTTGCAACGATCACATTCCAGAACTTCTTCAACATGTTTGACAAGAAGGCAGGTATGACAGGTACAGCCCAGACAGAGGAAGAGGAGTTCAGAGAGATCTATGGAATGGACGTTGTTGTCATTCCTACGAACAGACCTATACAGAGAATAGATCAGCCGGATTCTATATTTAAGACTAAGAAAGAAAAGCTCAATGCGATCGTTGAGCAGATTAATATAAGTTACAGAAAGGGACAGCCGGTGCTTGTCGGTACGATCAATATCGACGCATCAGAGGAACTCAGTCATATGCTGTCCAAGAGAAAGATACCTCACAAGGTGCTCAATGCCAAGTTCCACGAGCTTGAGGCTGAGATAGTTGCAGACGCTGGACAGAAGAATGCGGTAACCATCGCGACTAACATGGCAGGACGTGGTACTGATATCAAGCTCGGCGAGGGTGTTGCAGAGCTCGGAGGACTCAGGATCATCGGTACAGAGAGACACGAGAGCAGACGTATCGATAATCAGCTCCGTGGACGTTCAGGACGACAGGGAGATCCGGGAGAGTCAAAGTTCTATCTGTCACTGGAAGATGATCTGATGAGACTTTTCGGATCAGAGAGAGTTATGTCAGTGTACGATACCCTTAAGATACCTGAGGGCGAGGAGATAGAGCATAAGACTATTTCCAACTTCGTAGAGAAGGCACAGAAGAAGATCGAGGGTAACAACTTTGCCATAAGAAAGAATCTTCTTGAGTATGACCGTGTTAACAACGAGCAGAGAGAGATCATTTACAAGGAACGTAGACGAGTTCTTGACGGCGAGAACATGCACGAGGTTATCCTCAAGATGATAAAGGATGATATAAATGCAGCAGTAGATCAGGTATGCTCATCAGAGACAGCACCTGAGGATTGGAATCAGGTAGAGCTGGATGACATGATAAGGGGCATAGTTCCATTTGCTGAGCCGGTTACACTTACCGAAGAGGAGATCAAAAAGGCAGATATCAGCGAGCTGAAGGACAGACTGTACAATGAAGCTCTTGAGCTCTATGCTGCCAAGGAGGAAGAGATCGGTGATCCTGATCAGATGAGAGAGATCGAGCGAGTTATACTCCTCAAGACTATAGATAGAAAGTGGACAGATCATATCGACGACATGGATAATCTGAGACAGGGAATCGGACTTAGATCACTTGGCCAGAGAGATCCTGTTGTAGAATACAAATTCGCAGGATATGACATGTTCAATGACATGACAGCAGCGATCCGTGAGGATACTGTAAAGCTTCTTCTCAGAATAAAGGTTGAGCAGAAGATTGAGCGTGAAGAGGTGAATAAGGTTACAGGAACCAATAAGGATGACACAGTGTCAAGGGGACCTGTAAAGAAAGCCAAGAAGATAGGCAGAAATGATCTCTGTCCATGCGGAAGCGGTCTGAAGTATAAGAACTGCTGCGGTAAGAACGCATAAATACGTGATACAGGAGAAACCAAGTGATAGAATTGGATGAGTTCAGGGCGACGATGGCCTCCTATAGGGATCCCTTGGGGGAGGTCAAGTCATCCCTTGACATTGAAAACAAGACAGACAGAATAGCAAAGCTTAATTATGAGATGGAACAGCCGGATTTCTGGGATGATATCGACAGATCCCGTGAGGTATCGAAGGAACTGAAGGGACTTCAGGATCTGGTTGACAACTATAAGAAGCTTGAGAATGACTATGTGGATATAGATACACTGATCCTGATGGCGGAGGAGGAGAATGATCCGAGTCTTGTGCCTGAGATAGGGGAGCAGATAGATATATTTACGAAGGAATTTGAGGAGTATAGGATAAATCTTCTCTTCACTGACGAGTTTGATGACTGTAATGCGGTACTCACACTCCATTCAGGAGAGGGCGGAACGGAGTCCTGCGACTGGGCGAGTATGTTGTACAGAATGTATACCAGATGGGCAGAAAAGCACGGCATGAGTGTTGAGGTGCTCGATTTCCTTGAGGGCGATGAGGCTGGTATAAAGTCTGTGACCATTCAGATAAATGGGCAGCATGCGTACGGATATCTCAAGTCAGAGAAGGGAGTGCACAGACTGGTAAGAATATCACCATTCAATTCGGCCGGCAAGAGAATGACTTCGTTTGCATCCTGTGATGTCATACCGGATATAGAGCAGGATTTGGAGATAGAGATCAGGGATGAAGATATAAGGATAGATACCTACAGATCGAGCGGTGCAGGTGGCCAGCATATCAATAAGACATCATCGGCCATCAGAATCACACATTATCCTACCGGTATAGTTGTTCAGTGCCAGAATGAGAGATCACAGCTCATGAACAAGAATAAGGCTATGCAGATGCTGAAGTCCAAACTTTATCTTTTGAAGAAACAGGAGAATCTGGAGAAGATTTCGGACATCCGCGGAGAGGTAACTGACAATGGTTTTGGAAGTCAGATAAGATCGTATGTGCTCCAACCGTATACCATGGTCAAGGATAAACGTACATCCTATGAGAATTCAAATGTATCGGCGGTTCTCGATGGAGATCTTGATGGATTTATGACAGCCTATCTCAAATGGGTGAATAAGGTTGAGGTGTAGCAGCACATGAGAGTCATTTGATGATAAGAAATTAGTCTTTGACAATGACGCTTTATACTGATAAAGTAATGACGTACTAAACTTGCATTATTATGCAGAAAAAGGAGATAAGAAGGAGATAAAAACATGGTGAATATAGCAGTATTAGGTTATGGTACAGTGGGTTCAGGAGTTGTGGAAGTGATTAACACCAACCATGATATTGTTAACAAGAGAGCTGGACAGGAGATAAACGTTAAGAGAGTGCTTGATCTCAGGGAGTTTCCTGGGGATCCTGTCGAGAACATTCTCACCCATGATTTTGAAGATATACTTAACGATGATGATATAAGCGTCGTTGTGGAGGTTATGGGAGGTGTTGAGCCTGCATATACATTTGTCAAGAAGTGCCTGATTGCCGGCAAGAGTGTGGCAACCTCCAACAAGGAGCTTGTGGCCGTTCATGGACCTGAGCTTATAAAGATTGCCAGAGAGAGCAATATCAATTTCTTCTTTGAAGCATCAGCAGGCGGTGGAATTCCTGTTATAAGACCACTTAACACATCCATAACTGCGGATGATGTTACGGAGATCACAGGAATACTCAATGGTACAACGAATTACATCCTAACCAAGATGGATAAAGAGGGGGCTGACTATGCGACAGTGCTGAAGCAGGCACAGGAGCTCGGATATGCGGAGCGCAATCCTGAGGCTGATGTAGAGGGTGGCGATGCGTGTAGAAAGATAGCTATACTTACATCTCTCGTATATGGCAAGAACCTGGATTACAACAGGATACATATGGAGGGAATAACCAGGATAACAACAGATGATTTCAAGTATGCGGATAAGATGGGTTACTCTGTAAAACTTGTCGGAACAACCAGAAAAACAGACGGCAAGCTATATTCATATGTTGCCCCGGTCATGCTTCCACATGACAATCCGCTGGCAAAGATAGATGATGTATACAATGGCATACTTGTACATGGTAATGCACTTGACGACGTAATGTTCTACGGCAAGGGCGCCGGAAAGCTTCCAACAGCGTCTGCGGTTGTATCAGACGTTATTGATGCAGTGAAGAATGCGGGAAGACATGTTCCTATCATATGGGAGGACGAAGAACTTGAGATGGGTACATTTGCGGACTCAGAGAGCAGATTCTTTGTCAGAACAGATGAGAAGGATGAGGCTGCCATCAAGGCGGTATTTGGTGATGTTGAGTATGTCGATTCTGATCTCGATGAAAAGGCATTTGTTACAGCAGTGATCACAGAGGGTGAATTTGAGGCATGTTGCAATAAGATTGGTGTCAAGAGTGCTCTTAGAGTGCTGGATTAGTACAATATTATTCAATGACCTTGCAATCCTAGTCGAATTGCGGTATTTTACAAAAGGCTTATTTCTTTTTACCGGACCGCTCCGGTGAAGAGTTAAATATACAAATTTTCAAATGAGCGATCAGGAGGATAATATGTTAATAGTAAAGAAGTTTGGTGGTACTTCTGTTGGAAATACCGAAAGAATCTTTAACGTGGCCAAAAGATGTATTGAGGATTGGCAGAGGGGGAACGACGTAGTCGTAGTTCTGTCTGCGATGGGTAAATACACAGATGAGCTGATAGATATGGCTAAGCAGGTAAATGAGAATCCACCTAAGAGAGAGATGGATATGCTATTTACAATAGGTGAACAGATGTCCGTATCGCTTATGGCTATGGCTATGAATTCTCTTAAAGTTCCTGCAATCTCTCTGAACGCATTCCAGGTGGCAATGCATACAACTTCAGTGTATGGCAATGCGCGTCTGAAGAGAATCGATGTTGAGAGAATAAGACATGAGCTGGAGCAGAGAAAGATAGTTATTGTCACAGGATTCCAGGGAATTAACAAGTATGACGATTACACAACTCTTGGTCGTGGTGGTTCAGATACAACAGCTGTTGCACTTGCAGCGGCACTTAACGCTGATGCGTGTGAGATATACACAGATGTGGATGGAGTATATACAGCAGATCCACGTAAGGTAAAGACCGCACGTAAGCTGGATACGATAACATACGATGAGATGCTTGAGCTTGCTACACTTGGAGCAGGCGTTCTGCACAACCGTTCAGTTGAGCTTGCAAAGAAGTTCGGCGTTCAGCTGGTTGTTCGTTCAAGTCTCAATTTTTCAGAGGGTACAATAGTTAAGGAGGATACTGGAATGGAGAAGATGTTAGTTAGTGGAGTTGCAGCGGATGCAGATTCAGCGAGAGTGGCAGTTGTAGGATTAGAGGACACACCGGGTGTTGCATTCAAGCTTTTCAACCTGCTTGCAAAGAATGACATCAATATAGATATGATACTGCAGTCAGTAGGAAGACATGGAACAAAGGATATTACATTCACATGTAGTGATGAGAATGCAGACAAAGCAGAGGAGATCATCAAGAACAACATAGGCAAGTTTGAGAGCATAGATGTCAACAAGAATGTTGCAAAGGTTTCTATCGTTGGTGCAGGAATGCAGTCAAATGCAGGTGTTGCAGCCAAGATGTTCGAGGCTCTTTATGATGAGAATATCAACATCAGAATGATCTCAACATCAGAGATCAGAGTTACAGTCCTCATCGACGAGCAGTATACAGAACGCGCAATGAACGCGATCCATGACAAGTTCGCACTCGGCGATCGTTAATTCTAACAGAATCATATGAAGTTCTGTTCTGCAGGACCTTACAATATACGCCGGGGGAAACTCCGGCGTAAATTATCATAAGGGGGAACCGCCGTTAAGGCGGGGGATTCCTTATGATGAAGCAGACGCCGCGCGAAGCGTCTTTCATGCGTCTGCACCCGTATAAGGGGGAACCGCCGTTAAGGCGGGGGATTCCTTATGATGAAGCAGACGCCGCGCGAAGCGTCTTTCATGCGTCTGCACCCGTATAAGGGGGAACCGCCGTTAAGGCGGGGGATTCCTTATGATGAAGCAGACGCCGCGCGAAGCGTCTTTCATGCGTCTGCACCCGTATAAGGGGGAACCGCCGTTAAGGCGGGGGATTCCTTATGATGAAGCAGACGCCGCGCGAAGCGTCTTTCATGCGTCTGCACCCGGGTAATGGAACATAAAAGAATTTGAAAGGAGTCAGGGTATGAAGAGAACAGATTACATATCGTGGGATCAGTATTTTATGGGCATTGCGATGATGTCGGCAGAGAGAAGCAAAGACCCGTCAACGCAGGTTGGCGCGTGTATAGTGGACAAGAACAACAGAATTCTGTCCATGGGATATAATGGTATGCCGGCAGGATGCGACGATGACACAATGCCGTGGGGAAAGTCCGGAGCCCCGCTTGACAACAAATATTTCTATGTATGCCACGCGGAGCTGAACTCTATTCTTAATTACAGAGGCGGCAATCTCAAGGATGCGATCATATATTCTACTCTGTTCCCGTGCAATGAATGTGCCAAAGCTATTATTCAGTGCGGTATAAAGGAAGTAGTGTATATGTCAGACAAGTATGCGATGACAGAGAGCACCATAGCCTCCAAGAAAATGTTTGACATGGCTGGTGTTGCATACAGGCCATTTGAAGCAAAAGGCAGGAAGATCACGCTCAATCTTTAGAAGTAACAGAATAGTTCCGGAATACCGGAGAGAACACATATGTATGACAGACAGGAGAGAATATGGTCATAGAGAGTAATAGCAAGGAAGAAACCTACAATGCAGGAGTACAGCTTGGACAGAATGCAGCTCCTGGCCAGGTGTACTGTATATATGGAGATCTGGGAGTTGGCAAGACGATAATATCCCAGGGGGTGGCAGCTGGACTTGGAATCACTGAAGTGGTGAACAGCCCGACTTTCACTATTGTGAAGGAGTATGACGAGGGCAGATTGCCTCTGTATCATTTTGACGTGTACAGGATCGGCGATGTAGACGAGATGGATGAGATAGGCTACAATGAGATGGTGTATGGAGATGGAGTATGTCTTATAGAGTGGGCTAACCTCATCGAGGAGATATTACCTGACACATATACCAGAATCGACATAGAGAAGGACCTTTCAAAGGGCCTTGATTACAGGCGTATTACGATAGAAGAGAGGCATGATCAGATATGAAGATCTTAGCATTTGACAGCTCAGGACTTGTGGCGAGCGTTGCCATAGTCGAGAACAATAATTTGATAGCTGAATATACAACCAACTACAAGAAGACACATTCCCAGACACTGCTTCCTATGCTGGAAGAGATCGTGAAGATGACAGAGACGGACAAAGAGAGTTTTGATGCGCTGGCTGTTGCTGCCGGACCGGGATCATTTACAGGACTCAGAATAGGCTCAGCGACGGTCAAGGGACTTGCACTTGCATGGAATATACCGGTTATTGCGGTGCCGACACTTGAGGGGCTTGCATACAATGTGTGGGGAACTGACAGACTTATCTGCCCTATCATGGACGCGAGAAGAAAACAGGTGTATACGGGACTTTACAGTTTTAACAGTGATGACAGGCTTGAGACGATAATGGATCAGACTCCTATGGATATTGCTGACCTTATAGACCAACTCAATGAGAGAGGGGAAAAGGTTATATTTGTGGGAGATGGAATAGATGTGTATGCTGATGTTTTAAAAGAGAAGATGACGGCAGACTACGCATTTGCTCCGGCACACATGAATAAGCAGAGAGCTGGCTCGGTGGCAGCCGCAGCCCAGGTGAGATATGCAGCCGGACAGTATGAGGAGGGGGATACATTTGCTCCTGAATATCTCAGACAGTCACAGGCAGAGCGGGAGAGAGCTGAAAAGGCAAAACTGGAGAATGATGGACATGAATAGTTGCTTTTTTCATGTACGCCCGAGACTGGCAGATATGAAAGACCTGGCCGGGATAGCTGCACTTGAGATGACGGTGTTTTCGCATCCGTGGAATGAGGAGATGGTGTCCTCATCTATACAGGGGACATACGATCATGTCAAGATCCTTGAGACTTCTGAAGGAGAAATCGCCGGCTATATCATATATTCGGCGGTGTGTGACAGTGCAGATCTGCTCAGGGTAGCAGTGGATGCCGGATCAAGACGTCGTGGCATCGGCTGTAAGCTGATGGAAGCCATGATCGATGACTGCAAGGACAGGAATGTGCAGAGCATATTTCTGGAAGTCAGGGAATCCAACGCTGCTGCGATAGCTATGTATGAGCAGTTTGGATTTATAAAAATTTCTACAAGAAAAAAATACTACGACTCACCGGTGGAGGATGGTCTGGTTATGCAAAAACAGTTGTAGTAATAGATATATGCAGAATATACAGTGCGTGGAGACCACATTTGCACGGCTGGAAAACATTGTCGGTATATTCTGTGAAGGATCTGGCTTATAATCAGACTCATAACAGGGCTGCATACAGTCGGACAGGAGATAAATATGAGTGAGATCAGATGTAATAGGTGTGGAAGGATAATTGTATTTGGAGATATGCATAACAAGGAGGATTACGTCCTTATTCAGAAGGAGTGGGGATATTTCTCGCGCAAGGATGGCAGAAAATACACACTCAGGATGTGTGAGGACTGTTACGACAGACTTGTAAATGAATGTGTCATACCTCCAAGGATAGATGATGTGACAGAGTATGCATAGAGTATGCATATAGACTCTGCCTTAGAAATGGAGATAGAAGATGATAGACGTATGTCTTTTGGGGACCGGAGGGATGATGCCGCTGCCATACAGGGCACTTACATCTCTCGTGGTCAGATATAACGGACACGAGATGCTGATAGACTGCGGAGAGGGAACCCAGACCTCAATGCGTCAGCAGGGCATGATAGGCTTTAAGCAGATAGATGTGATCTGCTTCACACATTTTCATGCAGATCATATAAGCGGATTGCCGGGGCTGCTGCTCACGATAGGCAATGCCGAGAGAACGGAGCCACTTCTTATGGTTGGCCCAAAGAGACTTGAGAAGGTAGTCAATTCCCTAAGGGTTATAGCGCCTGAGCTTCCGTTTGAGATCAGGTTCCAGGAGCTCTCGGAGGCTGAGGAGAGCTTTATGTGGGAGGATCTCAGGGTGGATGCATTCAGGGTGAATCACAATGTGACATGTTATGGATATTCCCTTTCGCTTCCAAGAACAGGAAAATTCAGCGTGGACAGAGCTAGAGAGAATGAGATTCCAATGAAATACTGGAATGGCTTGCAGAAGGGCAACACATACGAGGAGGATGGACACATATATACTCCTGATATGGTGCTTGGCCCTGACCGCAAGGGCCTGAAGCTCACATACTGCACAGATACCAGACCGACCCCCCTTATAGAGAAGTATGCAGCCGGATCAGATTTGTTCATATGCGAGGGCATGTACGGCGAAAAGGAGAAAGAGATAAAAGCCATAGAGCATAAGCATATGATGATGCAGGAGGCTGCGGCCATAGCAGCCAAGGCAGATGTGGGGGAGATGTGGCTTACACATTACAGTCCGTCGATGGCAAAACCGGCGGTGTTTATGGATGAGATAAGAGAGATATTCCCGAGAACTATTGCAGCAAAGGACAGGACGACAACAACGCTCAAGTTTTCGGAGGAGTAGAATAGATCGACAAAGGTGAGATGAATTATGGAGAAAGATGTAAAGATACTGGCTATAGAATCCTCATGTGATGAGACATCCGCAGCGGTTGTTGTGAATGGAAGGAACGTACTGTCAAATATAATATATTCACAGATAGATATCCATACACTTTATGGAGGTGTTGTGCCGGAGATAGCTTCGCGAAAGCACATAGAGAAGATTACACAGGTCATAAGACAGGCACTCAAAGAGGCAGAGTGCACACTGGATGACATAGATGCGGTTGCAGTCACATATGGACCGGGACTTGTTGGCGCTCTTCTCGTTGGCGTGGGAGCAGCCAAGGCCATAGCATTTGCAAAAGATATACCACTTGTTGGTGTGCATCATATAGAAGGTCATATAGCAGCGAATTATATAGAGAACAAGGAGCTTGAGCCTCCGTTCATGTGCCTTGTTGTGTCAGGAGGTCACACACATCTTGTAAAGGTAGTCGATTACGGCAAGTTTGAGATACTGGGAATAACCAGGGATGATGCGGCAGGAGAGGCATTTGACAAGGTAGCAAGGGCTATAGGACTGGGTTACCCGGGAGGACCGAAGATAGATCGCAAGGCGAAGGAGGGCAATCCTGACGCTATAGAATTTCCAAGGGCAAAGGTGGCAGAATCAGCCTATGACTTCAGTTTCAGTGGCCTGAAGTCCGCAGTGCTCAACTATATCAATCAGGCTCATATGAGAGACGAGCAGATCAATGAGGCCGATGTGGCAGCATCGTTCCAGAAAGCGGTAACGGAAGTGCTCACAGAGCATGCGGTTGCTGCGGCAAAGGAATACAATATGGATAAGATAGCCATAGCTGGCGGAGTTGCGTCCAATTCTGCTCTCAGAGCCAGCATGAAGGCGGCCTGTGAGAAGGCTGGGCTTACATTGTATCATCCATCGCCGATACTGTGCACGGACAATGCGGCCATGATAGGTGCGGCGGGATACTACGAATACATAAATGGAACAAGACATGGATGGGATCTGAATGCCATACCAAACCTCAAGCTGGGTGAGAGATAACCAGCCTGGTCAAGTGTGTGATGGTGTCAGACTACTACTAGGGAGAAGATGAACATGGGCGATGCGGATAATGCTGATTACAAGGAATCAAATATAGAAATCTTTGATACAGTGGATGAAGTAAAGGTCACAGCAATAGTCCTTGCAGCCGGAAAGGGCAGCAGGATGCACAGCGATATACCTAAGCAGTTTATGACGCTGGGGGATTATCCCGTACTGTATTATTCGCTCAAGACCTTTCAGGACAGTCCGGTTGATGACATAATCCTTGTCACAGGTGAGGATTATGTAGAATATTGCAGAAATGACATAGTAGACAGGTACAACATCAACAAAGTCAGGAAGATCGTGACCGGTGGGGCAGAGCGCTATGACTCCGTACATAATGGACTTATTGCGGCGAATGGTGCGAAGTATGTACTCATCCATGATGGTGCGAGACCATGCATAACCCAGAAAATCATCACAGATTCCATAGATGCAGTAAAGATATATTCTGCGTGTACAGTGGGTGTACCTGTGAAGGATACCATCAAGATAGTAGATGAGGATCAGATGGGAGTGGATACTCCTGATAGATCCAGGCTGTGGCAGGTTCAGACTCCACAGAGTTTTAACAGGGAACTTCTGCTTACCTGTTATGATGGACTGGCGCATGACAAATGTCAGGTTATAACGGATGACACAATGATAGTGGAGCGTTATAGCAGCGTCAGAACGAAGGTGATAATGGGGGCGTATGAGAACCTGAAAATCACCACTCCTGAGGATTTAAAAATTGCTTCAAATTTTTTGAAAAAAGATGTTGACACAAAGATGGTAAAGTGATAATATGTACAAGTCGCCGGTTGATGGCGACGAACAAAAACAACTTGGAGAGATATCGAAGCGGTCATAACGAGGCGGTCTTGAAAACCGTTTGTCCGAAAGGGCGCGAGGGTTCGAATCCCTCTCTCTCCGCTGACTTTCATACATAATGAAAGTTCAAGCGCTTGATACTGGAGAAGTACCCAAGCGGTTGAAGGGGCTCCCCTGGAAAGGGAGTAGGCCGTTAATAGCGGCGCGAGGGTTCAAATCCCTCCTTCTCCGTTAGACATACTTAGTATCAGAGCTATATAAGAACCTTGAAAAATTAACAACATGACAACCCTGAAATTCCAAACAAGAATTTCAAGAACGTCGGATCAGAGATGATATCAAAGATCTAACAAACCAATAACAGTAAAGATGGTTAGGAAAAATACAAGCTAGTATGATTTCTGACATAGGATTTACAAACTTTTTAATGAGAGTTTGATCCTGGCTCAGGATGAACGCTGGCGGCGTGCTTAACACATGCAAGTCGAACGATTGAAGCTGGAGCTTGCTCCGGCCGATTTAGTGGCGGACGGGTGAGTAACGCGTGGGTAACCTGCCTCATACAGGGGGATAGCAGTTGGAAACGACTGGTAAAACCGCATAAGCGCACGGTGTCGCATGACACAGTGTGAAAACACTCCGGTGGTATGAGATGGACCCGCGTCTGATTAGCTAGTTGGTGAGGTAACGGCCCACCAAGGCGACGATCAGTAGCCGACCTGAGAGGGTGACCGGCCACATTGGGACTGAGACACGGCCCAAACTCCTACGGGAGGCAGCAGTGGGGAATATTGCACAATGGGGGAAACCCTGATGCAGCGACGCCGCGTGAGTGATGAAGTATTTCGGTATGTAAAGCTCTATCAGCAGGGAAGATAATGACGGTACCTGACTAAGAAGCACCGGCTAAATACGTGCCAGCAGCCGCGGTAATACGTATGGTGCAAGCGTTATCCGGATTTACTGGGTGTAAAGGGTGCGTAGGTGGCAAGGCAAGTCTGAAGTGAAAATCCGGGGCTCAACCCCGGAACTGCTTTGGAAACTGTTTAGCTGGAGTACAGGAGAGGTAAGTGGAATTCCTAGTGTAGCGGTGAAATGCGTAGATATTAGGAGGAACACCAGTGGCGAAGGCGACTTACTGGACTGCTACTGACACTGAGGCACGAAAGCGTGGGGAGCAAACAGGATTAGATACCCTGGTAGTCCACGCCGTAAACGATGAATACTAGGTGTTGGGGGACAAAGTCCTTCGGTGCCGTCGCAAACGCAATAAGTATTCCACCTGGGGAGTACGTTCGCAAGAATGAAACTCAAAGGAATTGACGGGGACCCGCACAAGCGGTGGAGCATGTGGTTTAATTCGAAGCAACGCGAAAAACCTTACCAAGTCTTGACATCCTGATGACGGTTCCTTAACCGGAACTTTTCTTCGGAACATCAGAGACAGGTGGTGCATGGTTGTCGTCAGCTCGTGTCGTGAGATGTTGGGTTAAGTC